>Ga0256841_1000984_pt1 | contig 26629 bp, 26 predicted proteins | sample 356308metaG_FD_185971 | JGI IMG/M metagenome (GOLD analysis project Ga0256841, IMG submission 185971) | Hydrothermal vent microbial communities from Mid Atlantic Ridge, Atlantic Ocean - 356-308 | ecosystem: Environmental > Aquatic > Marine > Hydrothermal vents | place: Atlantic Ocean: Mid...
CATTATTTTCGTCGTAGGGTATTATTTCATCGCAGCAGAGGATAAATACCATATCAATAAAGCCAAACCGGCACTTTTTGCCGGTACGGGTATCTTTATGCTCATCGGTGTCTATTTCGCCATGAATGGACTGGACGGTCACAGACTGGAAAAAGAAGTTGAAGAACTGATCTATGAGATCGCAGGGATCTTTTTCTTCCTGATGGTAGCGATGACCTATATAGAGGCGATGATAGACCGGGGTGTTTTCTCTGCACTGCGCTATAGCCTCGTTTCCAAAGGGTATACCTATAAAAGGCTCTTTTGGGTCACGGGTCTTCTGGCCTTTTTTATTTCTCCGGTAGCGGACAACCTGACTACAGCACTGATCCTCTCGACCGTACTTATCACGATCGATAAAGAGAACAGGAATTTCCTGGTGCCAGGGGCGATCAATATCGTTGTCGCTGCCAATGCCGGCGGTGCCTGGTCTCCGTTCGGGGATATTACGACACTGATGGTATGGGTGGACGGGAAAGGGGAATTCAGCGAATTCCTTTTCCTTTTCCCTGCTTCCATACTGGGATGGTATGTCACCGCATTCCTTCTCAGCCGTTTTGTTCCGGATGGTCAGCCTCCTTTCAACGCGGATGAGAAAAAAGCGGAGATACTCGAGGGTGGAAAACAGATCATCGGTCTGTTCGCCTTGACGATTGTGTTGGCTGTTCTTTCGCATCAGGCACTTCATCTTCCTGCGATGTGGGGAATGATGTTCGGATTGGCGCTTTTGAAGATGTATGTCTATTATATCAATCAAAACAAAGGTCCCACACAGCTCAATGCCTTTTCCTGGATCTCAAAGATCGAGAATGATACGCTGCTTTTTTTCTTCGGTATTCTTGCAGCGGTAGGCGGACTTCATTTCCTCGGTTACCTTGAATACTTCACGAAACTCTATGATGAATTTGGCCCTACGGCTGTCAATATCGGTGTCGGTTTCCTTTCTGCGGTGGTCGATAACGTACCGGTCATGTCTGCCGTATTGAAGGCCGATCCGAATATGGGAGAGTTCATCAAGGAACAGTGGATGCTTGTCACGATGACCGCCGGAGTGGGCGGATCGCTTATCTCTTTCGGTTCTGCTGCCGGTGTGGGCGTGATGGGAAAACTTCACGGTATCTATACTTTCGGTGCGCATATGAAATATGCCTGGACCGTATTGGCAGGGTATATCGTTTCAGTAGCGATCTGGTACTTCCAGTTCATCGTACTGCATATAGGATAAGACCAAATACGCAGGGCGGGGTTGCCCGCCTGATAGAGAAGTGTTCGCATACCTCAGTTTTTCAAAGAAAGATTGATGTATACAAACAGAAGGATAACATCAATGAAACACGTACCTATCTTAGTTCTGGATTTCGGTTCCCAATACACACAGCTCATTGCAAGAAAGCTCAGGGAGTCCGGCATTTATACGGAAGTCGTACCCTACCGTGAAAAGATAGAAGATATCAAAGCAAGGAAGCCCCAGGGGATCATCCTCTCAGGAGGGCCTGCATCGGTCTATGCCGAAGATGCCTACAAACCCGATGATGCGATCTGGGATCTCGGACTGCCTATTTTGGGGATCTGCTACGGTATGCAGCTGATCACACAGCATTTCGGCGGTTCGGTCATTCCTGCGGACCATCATGAATATGGCAAGGCAAAACTGCATATAGAGAATGAAAATTCACCTATTTTCAAGGGTGTGGCGCAGGATTCTATCGTCTGGATGAGCCATGGAGACAGGGCAGAAAGACTGCCTGAAGGTTTTGAAGTGGTAGGAACAAGCGAGAACTCCCCTTATGCAGCGATCGCAGATGAAAGCCGGCATCTCTATGCCTTCCAGTTCCATCCTGAAGTGCATCATTCTGTCGAGGGTACACATATGCTGAAGAACTTCGCCAAGCATATCTGCGGATGCGAAAGTACCTGGAATATGGGCAGCTTTGCCAAAGAGAAGATCGCACAGATCAGGGCACAGGTGGGTGACAAAAAAGTCCTTTGCGGTGTAAGCGGCGGGGTGGATTCCTCTGTGGTTGCTGCACTGCTGAATGAAGCACTTCCCAAAGAACAGCTCATCTGCGTATTTGTGGATCAGGGGCTCTTGCGCAAAGATGAAGCTGAGCAGGTACAGGATATGTTCAAATTGCTTGATATCCCTCTTATTACCATCGATGCGAAAAAGGAGTTCATGGAAGTGCTTTCTGGCGTGACCGATCCTGAAACGAAACGAAAGGCGATCGGAGAGAAGTTCATCGAGGTCTTTGATGCGGAAGCGAAAAAACATACCGATGTCTCTTTTCTGGCCCAGGGGACGCTTTACACCGATGTGATCGAATCTGTTTCCGTCAAAGGACCATCCAAGACCATCAAATCACACCACAATGTCGGCGGTCTTCCTGACTGGATGACTTTTGAACTGGTCGAACCTCTAAGAGAGATCTTCAAAGACGAGGTAAGAAAACTGGGTCTTGAACTGGGACTCCCCAAAGATATGATAGGCAGACATCCTTTCCCCGGACCGGGCCTGGCGATCCGTGTCATGGGCGATGTGAACGAAGAGGCGCTCAGACTGCTTCGCGAGTCTGATGCCATTATGCAGGAAGAACTCAAAGCGACCGGCTATTATGATAAAGTCTGGCAGGCATTTACTGTTCTGCTGAACGTTCAGTCCGTAGGGGTCATGGGCGACAACCGTACCTATGACAATACTGTCTGTATCCGTATGGTCGAGTCCGTTGATGGAATGACCGCGACTTTCGCGCATGTCCCGCATGATGTACTTGAGGGGATGAGCAGAAGGATCATCAATGAGATAGACGGGATCAACAGGGTGGTGTATGATATATCGAGTAAGCCCCCAGCCACCATCGAATGGGAATAGTTTCGCTTATTTCACTGTATCTTTGAAGGAGTTTGCTCAGTCACTTACTTTCGAGTAAGCTCCTTCACAACAACCTTCAAATCTACAGTAAACTAAGCAAAACTTAGCTTTTGTACGCTCCCTCTCTCCACTCACGCTGTAGGTCCAAATCTACAGCAAACTAACGGCATTACAGTTTCGCTTATTTCACTGCAAGGAAACTAATCAAAATACGATTTTCCTACAATTTTCAGTTTTTATTCAGCCAATACATGCAATCGTTCCTCACCAACCTTATTATTTTTTCGCTATACTGTCCGTACGATTTACAACAAAGGAAGAAACGATGAAAAAAAGAATTTTGGCTGGGTTGTCAGCAGCAGCGTTGGCGACTGTTTTTTCAGGCTGTTCAAGTGTGTCAATGGATGTGCCTTTTACGAGTACGGACAAGGTCAGTGAGTGTATCAAGACAGATAAAGACCTGGCGAAGGTCGATGCCTTTATCAGCAAGATCAATGCACTTCCCGCATCTCAGGTGGAAGAGTACCTTGCTGCATTGCCTGCGCCGGATATCACCAACAGTTCGGAAAAACGTCCGGTACTGAGAGATGCCCATGCACGACAAAATCAGCTTATGGCAAAACAGCAGAAGTTGGGCTGCGAGGTCAAGGCTAAAAAATAGCTCAGTTTGAGAACATACGGGGGAAGATAAAGGCTTGCATCTTCCCTTTCCCTTTTTCCACTTCCTTCCATTTTTCAATAGCCAATGCAATGGAGACGATACCAAGCGTAGGGATATTGTCTATATACGTTTCTGTAAGTATATTGCTGAGTTCGGTTATTTCCGGGTTGTGGCCTATAAGAAACAGCGTTTCACAGGAATGATCCACATTTCTTATTTTTTCCATCATCGTTTCGGGCTCCGTGAAGTAGAGTGATTCATCAAAGCGTATTTCTTCACTGTACCCAAGTTCTCTTGCCAGGCCTTTTGCTGTCTTCTTGGCGCGTTTCGCAGCGCTTGCGAGTATGAGGTCGGGCATGACCCCTTTCTCTTTAAGTGCTTTTGCCATCAGAGGGATCGACCGTTTCCCCCTTTTGTTCAAACCTCTGTCGAAATCATTGAGAGCAGGATCGCTCCAGTCAGATTTAGCATGTCGGATAAGATAGAGTGTTTTCATAGCAGAAAGTATAGCGAAAATACTGGAATATATCCATACTTTAGTCAATTGCACTAAACTATCTTTAAAAAAAACTTGAAATTTATCTAAAAATATACTATAATCCCAAAAAAATAAGACAATATGCAGGAGATTCATTATGGCAAAACATCAATTTCAAACAGAAATAGGACAGCTTTTAAAGCTGATGACCCATTCGCTCTATTCGAACAAAGAGATCTTTTTAAGAGAGCTTATTTCAAATTCGAGCGATGCCCTCGACAAGTTCAATTATCTGTCATTGACGGACGAAGCATTCAAAGAGGAAGCATGGCAGGGGAAGATCTCGATCAAACTCGATAAAGATGACGGTTCTCTGACCATTGGCGATAACGGGATCGGTATGAACGAAGCGGACCTGATGGACAATCTGGGGACCATCGCCAAGTCCGGTACAAAAGCTTTCATGGAGCAGATGACGGGAGATGCGAAGAAAGATTCGAACCTGATCGGTCAGTTCGGAGTAGGGTTCTATTCTGTATTCATGGTCGCCGAGAAGGTAGATGTCATTTCCAAAAAAGCGGGAGAAGATCAAGCCTATATGTTCTCAACGGATGGTACGGGAGAGTATGAGATCAAGCCGGTGACGAAAGAGTCGCACGGTACAGTGATCTATATCAAGCTCAAAGAGGATGAGAAAGAATTCCTTGACAAATGGCGTGTGCAGGAAGTGGTGAAGAAATACTCCAATCATATCGCCTATCCGATCATGCTCAATTATGAAGAGGTAGAGTTTGAGGGCGAAGGGGATGACCGTAAAGAGAAGAAGGTACAGAAGTCTGAGCAGATCAATGATGCGACGGCACTGTGGACACTGCCCAAGTCCGAGCTGAAAGAAGAAGATTACATTGAGTTCTACAAAACCATTTCACACGGTGATGATGAACCTCTGACCTATCTTCACAACAAGGTAGAGGGGGCCAATGAATTCACGACACTTTTCTATATCCCCAAGAAAGCTCCGATGGATATGTACAGGGCGGATTACCAGCCGGGAGTGAAACTCTATGTCAAACGTGTCTTCATCACCGATGACGACAAAGAGCTTCTCCCGCCGTATCTGAGATTTGTCAAAGGGGTCATTGATTCGGAGGATCTTCCGCTGAATGTTTCTCGTGAGCTGCTTCAGGAAAACAGGATCCTTGCAAATATCAAGCAGAACTCTGTGAAAAAAATCCTCGGAGCCATCAAGAAGCTTGACAGCGAGAAGATGGAGATCTTTACCGAAGAATACAACCGTGTGATCAAAGAGGGTATCTATACCGACCATACCAACAAAGAGACACTGTTGGAGATCGTACGCTACAAGAGTTCAAACGAAGAGGGTATGATCTCTCTGGATGATTATATCTCACGCGGTAATACCGAAAAGAAAGAAATTTATTATATTGTAGGCGAAGATGAAAAGGTCTTAAGGAATTCTCCACTGCTTGAAGCGTATAAAAAAGCCAATATCGAAGTGCTTATTATGGATGACTATGAAGTGGACAGCATTGTCTCTCCCATGATCGGAAGCTACAAGGAATGGACTTTCAAAGATATTACGACGATCGATGCACCCGACAGCAAGACCGAAGAGGAAAAAGAGGAGATCAGCAAAGAGTTCAAGCCTCTGACAGACAAGATCAAAGCGGTATTGGGTGATGAGGTCAAAGAGGTGAAGATTTCGACCAGACTGACCGAGAGCCCTTCCTGTGTACTTAAAGATGCGTCGGATCCGATGGCCGGTATGGCAGCGATGTTCGCACAGATGGGGCAGGAGATGCCTGAGATACCACTGATTCTGGAGATCAATCCAGAGCATGAAATGATCAAAAAACTTGAGAACCTGGAAGATAAATCCCTGTTCGAGGACCTCTCATGGATCCTGCTCGATTCGGCCAAACTCTCCGAAGGTCTTGAGCCCAAAGACAAAAGTGCCTTTGCGCATAGAGTGGCAAAACTGGCCTCTAAAGTACTGTAAAATATCCATATACGAGGGAGCGGAAGCTTTATTGAAATATATTCCTGCGGGGTAGCTCCGAACAATCGGGGCAGACTCTTCCGGTTCCTGAAACTTCCTCCTCTTTATTCATTTTATGTTAGAATCATACCTATCTCATTGCAAGGATTTTTTTTGAATTCAGATCATATGTCACCGCAAAAGAAGGCAACGGTCGTTTCAACTACGGTTGCAACGCTGCTGGTCCTTGTCAAACTTACTATCGGTATTGCCAGCGGGTCGGTGGCGGTCCTTGCTTCCGCTATTGATTCGCTGCTCGATATGGCTGTCTCGATGTTCAACTTCTTCGCGATCAAAAAGTCCGAAGAGGATCCGGATGATTATTATCATTACGGGAAGGGGAAGATACAGGCGATCGCCTCGGTAATAGAAGGGACCATTATTACTATTTCGGGACTCTATATCATTTATGTGGCAGTAGAAAAACTGATGCATGAGAGTGCGACAAAACTGCTCATGCCTTCTATACTGGCTATGCTTTTTTCGATTGGGGTGACCTATTTTCTTGTGATGTATCTTTTAAGAATTGCCAAAATGACCGACAATCTGGTCATAAAAGCGGACGCACTGCATTACAAAACCGATCTCTGGAGCAATGCCGCTGTGCTCGTGGCACTTGGACTTGTCTATCTGACAGATATCCATGCTATCGATGCGATCTTTGGCCTTGGAATAGGGGTGTATATTATCTATTCTGCGTATGAGATTATTGTTGAAGGGGTTGAGATACTGCTCGACAAGGCTTTGGATGGAGATACCGTCGCCAGGATCGGAGAGATCATATCTGCGCATCCTGAAGTAACGAGCTATCACTGGCTCAAGACCCGTACTGACGGGACGACGAACTTTGTAGAATTCCATATGGTGCTGCGTCCCAATATGCTGCTGCTCGAAGCTCACCGTATCGCCGATGAGGTAGAAGAGAAGATTATGAAGCTCGATCCCAAAAGACGATGGCTGATCACCCCGCATTTCGATCCTTATGATGATGAGGATATCAACAGAGCGATGCTGCACGGAAAACCGCTGGTAGATCTGGCGAAAGTCAGCAAGTGATGGCTCAAGAGCGACCTGTCTATCTTCTCTCCCCGACACCCAAAGAGGGGACACGCTCCCTGCCTATGATCCGTTTCCGTACTGTAGCAGAAACATTGAATCTCTATACATGCGATACGCTGATGTTCACTTCCAAACAGGCTGTGATCACGGCAGACAGTATTGATACCCGATGGAAACAGTATCCCTGTATCGCTATCGGGGGAGCGACGAAAAAACAGATAGAGGCCCTCGGCGGAAAAGTGATCTATCATCCTGAATCCTATTACGGTGAAGCCCTCAGTCAAGACATTGTGAGATTTTTTTCTGATCGTCATATTCTGTATCTTCGTCCTAGAGAGGTCTCTTTTGATTCCAGGGCTTTTTTGGAAAAAGCAGGGATACGATTAGAGGAACAGATTATTTATGAAACAGGCTGTATCTCTTACGGAAAAGAGAAAATGCCTGAAAGGGAAGCGATTATTATTTTTACATCCCCTTCGACCATACACTGCTTCCTGGAGAATTTTGCATGGGACAGAAGCTATACGGCCGTGGTCATAGGCAAGGCGACTTTGGCACATCTTCCTCATGAAGCTGACTATGCTGTAGCCGATGAACCTTTGATCTCTTCGTGCATCGCTAAAGCAAAATTGCTTCAAAAAGATGCATTTTAAGAAGAAAATCATTCATATCTAACAGCAAATAGGGTATAATCTATTTAACCTGAGTGGTTCGATGACTGTATATGGGGTCCAACATTCATTTTTGTGGGACATGTAGCAGACTGGTGTGTAGACATTTTCGTTTGAGTCGGAAGACCGGCGAGAAATTGCCTCCTAAAGGCCTGCTCTCTCCTGCACCGTTGGCTTTTTAGGGCCGACTATAAAACAGAACGGCCACTCGGGCTCATAGGTACCGATGCTTGCACGCATAGGACTTTCAAAAAGCTTTTCAGCGGACGGGCAGTTCGCGTTCAAAACTTTTTTAAAATCCTCTACGCACAATGATCGGCACTTCTGAATTCACGATCCTGTTTCTCGGGATCTTTCTTTCTGAAACAAATAATTTGGAGAAAATCATGGATATTTTGATCATAGGTTCAGGCGGACGCGAATATTCTATCGGGCTGGCACTTAAAAAAGACAAGAATGTAGGAAAAATATATTTTGCTCCAGGCAACGGTGCAACGGATGAACTCGGAGAAAATCTGAGTATCAGCGATTTTAACGCATTGGCTGATTTCGTGGAAGCCAATGGCGTGGATCTGACGATCGTGGGTCCTGAAGCTCCATTGGTGGAAGGGATCGTTGATGTGTTCAATGCACGAGGATTGACGATTTTCGGTCCGACCGCAAAAGCGGCACAGCTGGAAGGATCAAAGATCTTCATGAAGAATTTCCTTGCCAGGCATCATGTTCCGACAGCCAGGTATATAGAGACAGACCTGCTCGAAGAGGCATACAGATTCATCAATACACTTGAAGCTCCGATCGTTGTCAAAGCGGACGGACTCTGTGGCGGCAAAGGGGTGATCATCGCACAAAGCCAGGACGAAGCAAAGAAAGCCGCGGGAGAAATGCTTTCTGGGAACTCTTTTGGGGAAGCGGGTACTTCTATCGTTGTCGAAGAGTTCTTAGACGGTTACGAGCTTTCTGTTTTTGCTATTTGTGACGGAAAAGATTATGTCGTTCTTCCCGCAGCACAGGACCACAAAAGGCTCCTTAACAACGATGAAGGTCCCAACACCGGCGGTATGGGTGCCTATGCGCCGACACCGCTGGTCAATGATGAGCTCTATGCCAAACTGGATGAACGTGTGATCAGGCCGACCCTCAAAGGGATGGAAGAGGAGGGGATGCCTTTTAGCGGTGTACTTTTTATCGGGGTCATGGTGGTCAAGGGCGAACCGATCATCCTGGAATACAATGTACGTTTCGGTGATCCCGAATGCGAAGAACTGATGCCGCTGCTCAAGTCACCGGCAAGCGAACTTTTCTACAAAGCGGCAATCGGCAATCTCCGTTCTGCCAAGATCGAATTTTATGATAAATATGCAGTCGGTGTGGTGATGGCAAGTAGGGATTACCCCTACAAATCCTCACCTCCGGCGGAGATCATTGTAGACGATATCCATCATCCGGACCTTGAAGGGAATGCCCACATTTCATATGCCGGTGTAAGCCGCGGAGAGGACGGGAAACTCTATGCGACCGGCGGTCGGGTATTGGTCTGCGTAGGGCTTGGAGACAGCATTTCCGAAGCACAGAAACGTGCCTATATGCTGGTGGGCCAGGTTCATTTTGCCGGCAAACAGTGCCGTACGGATATTGCCTATCAGGCACTTTAGGAGTCAGAGTGAATGAGACTTCATTGCCTATCGCTGCCAACAGCAAACGGGTCTGGTCTTTTGTCATAGACGATATGGTGATCAACGTTTTTCTCATGATCATCTTCTCTTCGCCATTGACTGCACTGATGTCTGGTGTCACTGAAATCAATGAAGCTTCTATACTCCTTTTCAACCAATTCATTCTGGACAATATCGCGATCGTTCTTGCGATCAAAGTACTCTACCATACTCTTTTGATATGGCAGAGCGGTATGACTTTGGGCAAATATGTGATGAAGATCAAAGCAGTCGATCTTTTAAACGGCAGCAGACTTTCGTTCACACAGGCTTTCTGGAGGGCTTCCGTACGCTTGATCAGTGAAATGTTCTTCTATATCGGATTTGTTTTCGCCTTTTTCTCCTCTTTGCATCAGACGCTGCATGACAAACTCTCAAACTGTGTAGTGATCGATGTTTGAGCGTCTTTCTCCCTTTCTCTTTCTGCTGCTTTCAGTAACGGTATGGGCAGGGGAGGATACACCTCAATCTAGCCAGATAGAGATCACGGCAGAACATCTTGATTCCACCAAATCAACGGTTACGGCCAAAGATGGTGTCGTTGTCTATTATCAAGATTCTGTGATCAAGGCTGACAGTGCTTTATACGACAGAGCATCGCAGCTTTTGAAACTTGACGGTCATATCGAAATGATAGGATATCAAGGAACGAAAGAACATATGGAACATATGGAAATACATACAGACAGCAAAGAAGTGACTTTTAAAGAGCTGTTTTTTGTCAGTAAGAATGATGTATGGCTTTTTACGCAGAAAGCAAACCGAAAAGAGGGGAACTATACCTTTGGCGAGACAGTACTCTCAAGTTGCGAAGTGACGGATCCAGCATGGAAAATGCTTGTATCTCAGGCAAGCTACGACTCTCAGGAAAAGTATATGAAAGTGTATGATGCCAAGATGTATTTCAAAGATATCCCCGTCTTTTATACCCCTTACCTGGCATTTTCTACAGACAGACAGAGAAAATCGGGGCTTCTCTTCCCCTTTGTCGGGTATCGTCCAAGCGAAGGGGTCCTTTATGAGCAGCCTATCTACTGGGCAATCAATGCTGCTATGGATCTGGAAATCAATCCTCAGATACGTACGCAGAGAGGGTACGGGCTCTATGGTACCTATCGTTTTGTTGACAGTGACCACTCTTCCGGGAGTATACGGGCCGGGTATTTTGAAGATACGAAATCCTATCAGGAGAAACAGGGGACAACGCAATCGCACCATTACGGTGTTGAAGCCCAATATGATTCAACGAGGCTGATCAGTGACAGGCTGCCCGGCGGGTTCAGGGATGAGCTGTATCTCAATGCCATTTATTTGAATGATATTGAATACTTGAACCTGCAACAGAGTCAGTTCGGCAGCTTTGGACAGACACCTATCCAGGAATCGAAGCTGAATTATTTTTTGGCCAATGACCAGTATTACCTTGGATTGAATGCAAAATATTTCATTGATACCAGACTTACCGAAGGGGAACAAAAAAAGACGATACAGCAGCTGCCGGTCATACAGCTGCACAAGTATCTCGATAAACTTGTCTGGGACAACCTTACCTACAGTCTTGATCTGAAATTGAAGAATTTTGACCGGATCGAAGGTTCGACCATGAAGCAGGCTGAGATGAAGGTGCCTTTCGAATTCACTACGGCTTTTTGGGATGATTTTGTAAACCTTTCTCTGGGGGAAACGCTCTATTACAACAAATCTTTCTTCGGAGGAGGGGATTTTACGTATAATGATTTCCAATATTTCAACAATTACCACAGTGCAAAGTTGTTTTCGGACCTGACCAGAAAATATGACAATTTCATCCATGTACTCCAGCCTTCCCTTGCGTATGTCCTCCCGGGTTCAGAGTATCAGAGCCCTCTAGATTTTGAGCACTTGACCCAGGAACAGAAAGCACTTTTTACGCTCAGCCCCCAGGAAGAATATTATGCCCTTGGAGTGAGCCAGTACTTTTATGATCTGGGCATGAACCTGATATTTTATCAGCGGATCTCCCAACGCTATTATACGGATAGAGCCTACCATTATGCGGATATCAGCAATGAAATGCAGTACAACTGGGGAAAATGGCAGTTCTACAGTGATGTCACCTATGCCTGGGAATTTAATGCGATACGGGAATCTTCTACGCGTGTCACACTGAATGAAACCCGGTACAATTTTTCACTCAGCCATACGTACAAGCAGCAATTGGCAGATAACAGTATTACCGTTTCAGCGAACGATATCAATCTCAATTTCGGATATCGCTGGAATGAGAAGCTCCGTTTTCATGGAGGGTTAACCTATAATATCGATACTTCGGAAAGCAAACAGTGGCTCTTTGGGGGAAGTTACAAACAGGATTGCTGGGGCGTGACCGCTGCATTGAGACAGGATATCACACCACGGCCTGACGGTGAAGCAACATCCGAGAACAGTTTTTATGTACAATTTGACTTCACTCCCTTTGTAAGTCTCGGGTCAGCGAGTTTTCAAAAATGAGATCACCTGTAGAAGAGATAGAGGAAGCACTGGAGATCCTTGAACTGCCAAAACTGGTTACCAAAGCGGATATCAAGAAGCAATATAGGTATATTGCCAAGAAACACCATCCGGATCTTGGCGGAGATCCTCAGGAAATGGAACGTATTAACCATGCTTACAGACTTTTGATGAAGTATATAGAAGAGTTTCGTTATACTTTCGATGAGAATGAAGTGAGCAAACAATTCCCCGGAGCGCAACATGCAGAACAGTTCAAACCCTGATATCTACTTTGAGAACAGAAAAGATGCGGCAGAGAAACTGATCGATACGCTGCCTCTTGATCTGCTTCGGAATAATGAGACCATTGTGATCGGTGTGAGCGAAGGAGGTGTTTATTTTGCTGACCAGATCGCCAAGGCGACCGGCGCACAAATGGATCTGCTGCTCACCGAACCTATTCTGGCACCCAATAATCATGAGCTTGCCATTGCAATGGTTTCGGAGACAGAGGATCTTGTCATGCACAAAGCACTGATAGATGCTTTTGGTATCAGTGAAGATTATATCTATGCGGAGGCAGAAAGAAAATATGACGAAGAAGTCCTTTCCTATGTCTATCGATACCGAAAAGGGAAAGGGCTCGCCTCGCTGAAAGGCAAATATGTCGTGCTTGCCGATGAATGCATAGAAACAGGGCTGACCATGATGGTGGCACTTAAATCCGTGATAGGCGAGGAAGCGAAAAATATCTATATCGCAACGCCGATACTCGATACGGCAGTGTATCAGAATCTTCTCACTGTATGTGACGGCGTTTTCTGTCCTTATAAGATACAAGACTATATTTCGATAGAATACTATTATAAAGCGTTCAGACCTCTGGACTATGAGGATGTCATGGAGATCGTTGAAAAACAAAATCTGCATGAAAAGACAAATCAAAAGGAAACATAAAATATGAATGAACAGATAATCGAGATAGCACTTAACAATCTTGACGAAAAGTATGAATTTGGCAAAATAGCCAAACAGGCGAGCGGTGCAGTGATGTACCGTCAGGGAAAGGCAGTGCTTATTGCCGCGGTAGCCGTTGATGAGAAAGCGGTCGAAGAGGATTTTCTCCCTTTGACCGTGCAGTATATGGAGCGTTCCTATGCAGCGGCAAAAATACCGGGCGGCTTTATTAAAAGAGAGACAAAACCCGGTGATTTTGAAACGCTGACTTCCCGTATCGTAGACCGTTCTCTACGTCCTCTTTTTCCCAAAGGCTTCCATTATCCTGTCACTATCTCGGTCATGGTGGTCAGCTCTGACAGTGAAGTCGATATGCAGGTTGCGGCACTGCATGCAGCCAATGCGGCACTGTATGTTTCCGATATTTCGGTACAAAAGAGTATCGCTGCGGTCAGAGTAGGGAAAATAGAGGATACATTCGTTCTGAACCCGACACTGAGTCAGCAGGACGAATCTGTCCTTGATCTTCTCGTAGTGGGTTCGGGCAAAGATATCGTCATGATAGAGATGCGGGCCATCGCTTCAGAGAAGATAGATGATATTGAAATGGATATGATAGATCCGATGATGGGCGGGGTACCGCTTATCGTGGAACATCAGGAGTGCAATGAACTTGAAAATGATGCATTGGTAGATGCGATCGCATTGGCAGGGAATGCTATTGAAGAAGCAAGTACACGGTTCGAGCATGAGTTCACGCGTTTTATGCGGGAAAACCTGGGCTTGCCTTTGGCGGAAGAGAAAGTAGATGAAACACTTTATGCTTACATAGAGAACAACTATCGTGAAGCAGTCGAGAAAGCGATCTCCCATATGGCCAAAAGTGAACGCTCAACCGAGTTGAAAAAGGTGCGTGCAGATATCATGGCTGCACTGGAAGCCGAAGGTAAAGAATCAGATAAAGCACTGGTTTCCAAAGTGCTGGAAAAATACAAATCTACCGTAGTGCGTACAATGATCCTCGAAAAAAAGGTCCGCGCAGACGGAAGAGGGTTGGATGAGGTGCGTCCTATCACTATCGAGACCAATATCCTTCCGTCCGTACACGGTTCCTGTCTCTTTACGCGCGGACAGACACAGGTGCTGGCCACTGCGACACTTGGGGATAAAAAAGATGCGCAAATGTTCGAACTTATTACCGACAGGAACACACAGTCGGAACATTTCATGGTGCATTATAATTTTCCGGGCTATTCAGTCGGTGACGCGAAATTCATCGGGGCTCCCGGCCGAAGGGAACTGGGACACGGGAATCTGGCCAAAAGAGCATTGGAGCCTGTCTTGCCGTTGGAATACGACGGGACGATCCGTCTTGTCTCAGAAGTACTTGAAAGCAACGGTTCCTCTTCCATGGCGACCATCTGCGGAGGGGCGTTGGCACTTCGTGCAGCAGAGGTGGAACTGGTCACGTTGGTAGCAGGCATTGCTATGGGACTTGTGACCGATGGCACAAACTATGCCGTTTTGACCGATATCATGGGACTTGAAGATCATGACGGTGATATGGATTTCAAAGTAGCAGGGACCAGAAAAGGGATCACGGCGCTACAGATGGATATCAAACTCGGAGGGATCGATCTTGCTATCCTCAAAGATGCACTTGAGAAAGCGACGGCTGGGAAAGATCATATTCTTGACCTGATGGAAAAGGCGGAAAAAGAGATGGAAGCGAGCGAAGCACTGCCCAGTACGGAACATTTCAGTGTCAATCCGCAAAAGATAGCGGATATCATAGGGAAAGCGGGTGCTACTATCCGCGATATCATAGAAAAATTCGAAGTAAGTATCGACCTTGATCGCGATAAAGGCGGTGTCAAGCTTTCCGGACATGACAAGGAGAAGGTTGCCGCTGCCAAGGAACATATCGAAAAGATCGCCAATGCCCCGGTCAGAAAACAGATGGGTTATGAGGTAGGCAAGAGTTATGAAGGCAAAGTCAAGCGTATTGTCGACTTTGGCGTGTTCGTTGAGATGCCGGATGGATTCGATGCCCTGCTTCATATTTCGAAAGTGGCTAAAGAGCGGGTGAACGACCTGCATGAACGCTATCATGAAGGTGACCCGATTACGGTAGTGGTAATGGAGCAGAAAGGAAAGAAAGTGGAGCTGGCTACACCAGAATATCTGGCATAACCTGTAAGTGCAGTATCCTGCACCGGTCGTGAAGTTTATTTACTCATATGCGGTTTGACAGGTTTCATGGTCTTAAGATATGCTTTGATATGCACAGGTGTCTGCGAATTTTCTTTGTATCCGCTTTTTCTCAAGTCATAATAGACAAAAGAAAAACAATGAAAAAGATAGGGATAACGGGATGTACGGCTTCATCCGGTCCGGAAATATCCCGGACACCGGATTTTGCACTTGGAAAGAGTGACGGATGTCAAACTGCATCGGGGATGTATACAAAGAACAGTGAACTTTTCAGAAACAACAAAGAGTATCATGATGGATGGTTCTATGGACGAAAAAAGTGTAACCCGGCAGATTCACGAAAATAAGTACGAAAAAGGATCATCTGATCCTTTTTCAAGATCAATATGGTGAGGCTACCCTCTTGTAAACCAGTGTATCTCCCTCATAAAACGGCAAATAATATTCATTTCCGTTACATCTTCTATAGGTCGTTCCCCCCACAGAGATGGTCGTACAGGTGGAAGGCATTGTCGATGACGCGATGATCGAACCTATCGCCATACCTGCAGTAAAGGTCAGGATAGGATGGCCGTGATAATATCCGTGATAATGCCCATGGCCATGGTAGTGTCCTCCACCGCCATAATAGCGGCGGTTCACATTAACGTTACGATTGACGTTGACATTCCGGTTCACATTTCGATTGCGATTGACATTCTTGTTCCGGTTGATGTTCTTGTTCCTGACGTTCCCGCGGTTTCCTGAAGGACGTTTCGCCGGACGTGCCCGATTGCCTGCGGGCCGCCGATGTGCACCGCCTCTGGGTCTTGCGGCACGTCCACCGCCGCCGCGTCGTGCTTCCGCACTGCTGAACAGCGTAAAGGAGATCTGTGTGGCGGGTACATGGCTGATGCCGGTCCTGTCGACATTCTCTGCATGGGGCTTGAGTGTAACAGAGGGAGAGAGTACGCCAAGTGTCATGGCAACGACTGCGAATTTTATCACTGCACTGTATCTTTTTTTCATGTTCCTATCCTTACTTTGCTTTTTCTATAGAGATCTTGTGGGCATCGGCAGGGGCTTTGAATACAAAAGTATCAGGGGAGATCTCCGCATTGATATCCCATGTAACGGAAGTATCGGTTCTTCTTGCTTCTGCTCCGGACCTGTTGATAATGGTATAGGTTTTGACCAGCGGTTTGTCACCGGTGGTGATCCAGGCATGCACTTCCACTTTGCGGTTTTTGAATGCAATGTAGTGACACGCTTCGCCTCTGACCGTTCTTATACCGAAATATCTGCTTTTTACCAGTTTCATACGCTTGTCCATATCGCTGTAGATCAGTGCTGCCATAGGAGGATTTATCCCATAGCTGCTGAAAATATAGTCAAGTGCCTTATTGAGATCCCTGGGGACCTTGATCTGACCATAATAGTTGAACCTATGGTCTATCATAGTGAATGTACCGTTGTCAATGTAGCTGCTTCGGTCTTTAATATCACCTTTTGTATCGATACGCAGTTTGTCAGGCCGATGGACCTTGACTGAGACATATTGGCGGTAGCGCTTTTCTGTGCCATCCGGTCCTTTCTGTTGATTGGAGACCACAGCATCAAAGGCATAGCTCTTCAGGCTGCCTACATACCTGTAGGAGTTGAGCAATATCTCTTTTGCTGTGGGTTCTGCCGCCATGAGGTGTGAACCGGCAAGCAGCAATCCTGCACCGGCAATAGAAAGCAGTTTTTTCGAAAATAGCATATTCCATCCTTTTAAAGTATATTGTCTGTGTAGTATAGCATATCTTTGGGCTCTCTTTTCCTAAATGGGGCAGGACAAGTTTTTAGCCTAAATTAAAACGAGTTAAGTTATAATTGCGCCGTTTATACGAAGTGATAAGTAGGGAAATCTATGCATTTATGTATAGGTTGGCAGTATTATATGCTGTTTACGCTAGCCGAACGGACTTTGAAAAACAGTCGAAGAGACTTTAACTCTACCAAATTCAAAGGATAAAATATGAAAAAGTTTTTCTTGCTTTTCTTGGCACTTGGTGCTGTTGCTTTCGCCGGTGAAGGTGAATCTATGATCAAAGCGTACTCTGTAGTTGCTGCGGGTGTCGGTCTTGGTCTTGCTGCACTCGGTGGTGCGGTAGGTATGGGTCACACTGCTGCTGCGACTATCGCAGGTACTGCCAGAAACCCAGGTCTTGGCGGTAAGCTGATGACTACTATGTTCATTGCATTGGCTATGATCGAAGCGCAGGTTATCTATACCTTGGTAATCGCACTTATCGCTCTTTATGCAAACCCGTTCATCGGATAAGCTTTAAAGTGTTCTTTAAGGTTGTAGCGGTATACTTCCGCTACAACTTTTTGTTAACCCTCATTTAAAACTTCAGATAGTTTCAAAAACTATCGAAATTGCGTCAGTGGTGGAACGGTAGACACGCTACCTTGAGGGGGTAGTGCCCTAGTGGTGTGGAGGTTCAAATCCTCTCTGACGCACCATCCATAATCATAAAATCTGATTTATCTTATCCATACTTAAATGATTAGATATTTAACGACGCTTATAGTGTAATTCGGATCAAATCCCCTGTCAAGATTTTCAAAAAAACAAAACGATAACCTATGATTTGAGATCAGTCAACGCGTACAATAAAGGGCACCTCTAAAAATAGCATAAAAATCATATAAAGATAAAAATATACTTTATCCCTGAATAATAAATGCCAAAATACCCTTAAACGCCCATTTTCAGGGGGCTTTCATCTTGACTTAAGCAAGATTTATGTTATAATAACTCCATCTCAAATAAAAAGGAAGAAGAATGACAAAAGCAGAGTTTGTAGAACTGGTACAGAAGAACGGAGAATTCGAAAGCAAAGCAGCAGCGGAGAGAGCAGTGAAAGCGTTCATCGCTTCGGTAACGGAAGCGCTTGTGAATAAAGAAACTGTATCATTGGTAGGTTTTGGAACATTTTCTACAGTAGATGTAGCAGAAAAATCAGGTAAAGTACCAGGAACTGACAAGACATATACAAAGCCAGCGCATACTGCGCCTAAGTTCAAGATCGGTAAAACACTGAAAGATGCCGTAGCAGGCAACTAATTTTCTACATGGCAGGCTGTTAGTGCGGCCTGCTCCTTTTTTTAAACGTTTCTTATCTCTCTTATCGCATTTCCCCTTTTCTTAGTGCAGGGCACCTTACACATTTTACGTGCTTTTTTTACACTTGAACAGTTCGCTACCTGGTTGGTGACATAAATGACTGTTCCAAGCATAAAGAGCAGCATAGAAATAAGGAAGAGAGAAACGAAGATAATGTTTTTGTTCTCTTTCTTTTTATTTGACATCTATCACTCCTTTACTTTTTCAGTATAAAATATGTCTGTGTATTTTGTGTGTATTGCGATACATGCTATAATAGTATTAAAAAAGAGTATTTATGGAATTGAAACAGGTGATAGGGTTGGGTGTTGCGGGAAACTTTGCACACCATTTGGAACAGGCAGGAGAGTTGGAGGATTTTAAAGATGTGGTGACAGCCGAACCGGAAGCTCCCAAGGGTATATTCCCTTTTTACCTTCCCGGTTCAGAGAGTTTTCTGGGAATCTATTGTATAGGAACGGAAATATTGGAACTGCCGCACTATGAAGCCAATGCACAGGTCGAACCTGAAATTGCGGTTCTTTTCGAGATCATCTACGATGATGATCATAAAGTGGCGGACCTGCTTGCAAAAAGATTTACGACCTTCAATGACTGTACCATCCGCAAAGAAGGCGCGAAGAAAATATCTGAGAAAAAATCATGGGGTCCGCACTCTAAAGGCATAGGAAAAAGCTGGATAGAAATAGACAAATTTGAAGAGGGCGGGGTCATGGACCGCTATCATCTCTGTTCATTCGTCAAACGCGACGGCCAGCTCTATCCTTATGGTGTCGATGCGCCATTGCTCGGATACAGCTACTTTTATGATAAACTCAAGCATTGGCTGATCGAGAAGATGAATACACAGAAAGATTTTGGTCCTCTTGAAGATATAGCTGCATACTTGAAAGCGTGCAGCTATCCCAAGGAGGCACTTGTCACTATAGGGGCTACAGCGTATGCTGAATTTGGGGAGAAAAATTATCTGAAGAATGGGGATGAGATCTATGTTGTTGCCTATGATGCAGCAAAGGAAACAGGAGACTTGTCAAACCTGGAAAAGAAGGTAGTGCTGCACCAGAAGGTGCAGTAGGAAAAATCATTTTGATTCTACCTTACGTGAAAAATAGGGTTCCGGATGGCCACAGACAGGACATTTTTTCGGTGCTTTTTTCCCATAATGCACATGTCCGCAGACTTCACAGATCCAGACCTCTTCCTCATCACTTGCGAATTCATGTCCTTCACTCAAACGCTTGAGTAGTTCTCTGTACATTTTTTCATGCTCTACTTCCACCTGTCCTATGTTCTTGAAGAGTCTGGCCGCTTCACTGTGTCCTTCTTCCTTGGCGATGGCTGCAAAATCCGGATACATTGTCAGGTTTTCGTAGCTTTCACCTGCAATAGCATCATTCAGGTTTGCCACGGTATCTCCCCATGAATCATCGCTTTGGTTTTTCATCCGGTTGTGGAGAGCAAGCTCAAGTTTTGCATGTTCTTTTTCATTGTTGGCTGCCCGCTGAAAATGTGCAGCGATATCACGGTACCCTTCTTTTTGAGCTACTTTTGCATAGTACTCATACCGGTTCCGTGCCTGGCTTTCACCGGCAAAGGCCTTGAGGAGATTGACCAGTGTCAAGTCTACAGTGATACATTCCATCTCTTTTCCGCAGCATACCAGTGTACCTCCTCCCACATTCGATACTTCTACAATATTTCCGCACGTGTTACATCTGTATGATTCATACTGTTTCATAATACATTCCTTTTTTAAATTAAAGATAAAAATTATCCTTTATTGAGTATAGCTGTATTTGTCTTAAGGGAAAACAATGATCTCATACAAAATAGATATTTCGATCTGGGGAAGTGTTTCTGTACAGAATCTATTATCCTGTACAGGGGGGGAGAAAGTTAATTTTTAAACCAGCTCTTTACTTTGTCAAATGCGGATTCGAAGGTACTTTTGTGGGGACGGCTTTCTACACCGTAACTCTCCTGCAGCTTTTCAAGCAGTTCTTTCTGTTCCTCATTGATTTTTTTAGGCAATACCATTCTCACCTGTGCGATCAGACGTCCTTTTCTTCCGCTGTGAACATCGACTACGCCTTCGCCCTCAAAGATGAACTGTTCTTTGTCTTTGGTACCCTGTTTGAGTTCGAGTTCTAACTCACCGTCAAGTGCAGGGATCGAGATGGTCTCTCCCAGTATCGCCTGTGTAAAGAAAACGGGAACTTCTATATAGATATCCGTACCATTTCGGATAAAGTGTTCATCTTCTTCTACATAGAAGGTAAGATAGAGGTCGCCTCTTTGTCCACTTTTCGCTTCGTTCCCGTGACCCTGTACACGTAAACGGTTCCCGCTGTCCACACCGGCAGGGATCTTGATGGTAACAGTCTCTGTTTCTTCATGGTATCCTTTGCCATGGCAGCTTGGACATTTTTCTGTGATCTTTCTGCCTTCTCCATGGCATTTCGGGCAGGTTTGCGCGAATTGCATCGGTCCCTGTCTCATGATCACCTGTCCCTGACCGCCGCAGTAATCACAGGTTTCCATCTTCCCTTCTTTTGCTCCGGTACCACCACACTCCCGACAAGGGGTTTTATAGGTGACATCTATCTCTTTTTCGCATCCGAATACCGCTTCGTTGAAGGCCAGGGGAAGTTCCATCTCAAAATCAAGTGCATATTTCTGTCCCGGATCTCTTCGAGTCTGTCCGAATCCGCCTCCAAATCCGCCGAAGCTTCCGCCGAACATAGAGTTGAATATATCCATGATATCGTCCATATTGGCACCGCCAAAGCCGCCACCCATACCCTGGCCCTTAAGACCTTCTTTCCCGTAACGATCGTAAATAGAACGTTTCTCATTATCACTGAGTACCTGGTAGGCTTCATTGACGATCTTGAACTTTTCTTCCGCTTCGTGGTCGTCAGGATTTCTGTCCGGATGGTACTTGAGTGCCAGTTTTCTGTACGCTTTTTTCAGTTCGGCACCGCTACAGTCCCTGCTGACCTCCAGTACTTCATAATAATCCATTTCACTCATGGTATCGCTCCTGTTTCTTATAGATAATGTTGTTCTATGCGGTAAATATTTTGGCGAATTCTACCATAATTTCGTTATAATGCGAAACAAATGATCCGGGAGTAAAGAGTATGGTCGTACATATCGTTCTGTTCAAATTCAAAGAAGAAAATAAAAAAGCCAATATCATACAGGCAAAACAAATGCTTGAGAACCTCATGGGTGCTGTGCCCAGTCTGAAAAGTATGGATGTAGGTATCAATTTTTCCGATGAGGAACGTGCCATGGATCTGAGTATCATTACGGCATTTGAAAGCAAAGAAGGGCTTGATGCCTATGCAATACATCCTGAACACTTGAAAGTGGTCGAATTCATCAAGTATGCAGCAGAGTACTCAAAAGTCACGGACTATTTCAGGGATTGATGATGAAGCATTACAGGATCGAGGCATTTGAGAACCTTGTCGAAGCCTTTGGCTCTTTTCCTTCCATCGGGAAGAAATCTGCTATACGGCTTGCCTATCATGCGGTCATGGAGGACGGTTTCGCCGCCATGAAACTGGCACATGCGCTGGAAACGGCGGTCAACAGTATACATAAGTGCAGTAAGTGCCGCAATATGAGTGAGGATGAACTTTGTACGATCTGTTCCGATCCGTACCGAGATACGAAGAAACTTTGTATTGTACAGAGTGCCAAAGATATCCTTACGATCGAAGAAAGTCGTCAGTTCGATGGTGTGTATTATGTAATCTCGGAAGTGCGTGATCTGGATGAAGCCCATCTTTTCTATGCCGTAGAGGGTGTAGAAGAGATCATTTTCGCTTTTCCTCCGAGTATCGCTACGGATACGATGATCCTTTATATAGAAGATAAACTACAGGGACTTCCTGTCAACTTTACAAAGATCGCCCAGGGAGTGCCGACAGGGGTAGAACTGGAGAATATAGATATCATGTCCCTCTCACGTGCTCTTGAGGCGAGAGTGAAGATATAACCCTATCCATCAGTCTTTTTATCGATATAGTCCTGAATGAATTTTCGTACATCGGCATAGACGAAAGAATCCTTATATCCTTCTATTTTTCCACCACTGGCATTGGGATGTCCTCCGCCGTTCCCGATGTGTGCGGCCATAGCAGAGACATCCAGTTTGTTGTTGCTGCGCAGTGAAAAATTCCCTCTGAAGTTCACGTCCATATAAAAATCGTAGTCGGGATTGTTCACCATGCAGGCATTGCCGATGATGGAGGCATTCCCCACGTTATAGCCCAGGATCCCTTTATAGCCTTTGTAATGAATAGTAAGACGCTGTCTGTCCTGGGTCAGAAGATCGGTCACAAAGAAAGCGACAAGATTGTCTTTTGTGTTGTCATCTTTTTGTTTAAAGAAAGCTTTTTTGATCTGATGCAGGTCATTGTCGAGAACGATAGGCGCATTTTCCCGATCCATACGTTCTTTGGCCGCTTCTATAAGAGAGAGTTTAAAGGCTCTGTCTTCAGCAGGGAAGAGGATACGGTTGATCTCTCTGGCTCCCGAGATCATCCCCAGCATTACTTTCCCATACTCAAAGAGTGGATCGTCCGAGAGCCAGATGTCGATCGCATTGATCGCTTTGACGACCTGTGCATAATGATGCTCTTTGTCAAAAGCATAATGCTTTTGCAGCCATTCATAGGTAATGAGCGTAGCGCACTTGCTGGTGTCGAGTGTATACCAGGCAAAACGTTCAGCCGCTGCCTTACCTGTGGCATGGTGGTCGAGAAGCTGCAGTTTGGCCCCTATACGTACGAGTTCTTTCTCTATCCAGTTTCCCTCTTTTGTGGTAAGGTTAAGATCCGTAATGAGGACCAGAGGTTCAATATCGTCACCATGAACGAATTTGTCCTGCTCTATTTTTTTGACTATTTCCGCAAGACGTGCAGTCACTTCCGGCCCGTAGTTGGCATTGTAGCATTCGATCCGGTCAAAACATTTGCTTGTAAGATACTGACAGCCATAACCATCCAGATCGATGTGGGAGAGATGATAAATATGTTGTGTCATAGAATATCGCCCAGGGTAAGACCGTCAAGGAAATCATTGATCTTGGTCTGGAACTTTGCAAGGAAAGGGGAGATGACACAGGTACCTATGGCACCGTTGGGGCATGTTTCAGAATAGGAAGTACAGTCAAAAACCGCAGGTGGTTTGCCTTCTGCCGCAATGATAATACTGTTGACCGTAATGTCATTGATGTTTTTTGTAAGTACAAAACCGCCATGGGCACCTTTGCGTGATTCAAGGATCTCTTGCTTGGCAAGACTTTGCAGGATCTTGGCAAGGAAACTTTTTGGGATCCCCAGATCATTTGCCAGCTGTTCTGCACCGATGGGTTTGTCTGCTCTGCTGATAGATTCGAGGGAGAGCAGGGCATATTCGGTTGCGCGTGTTAGTAACATTATCATATACCTTCAGTTCAATTAGGAGTATTTTACTCCAATTCATATTATAAAGAGGTTTAGTATCGGATATAAGATGCAGGTAAGTTTAATATGCTATGATTCCAAACTCATTTTGAATATTGATTTGAGAATTTAACTACCAATCAGGAGGTCATTATGGCTTTGGATCAGGCGAAAAAAGCAGAAATTATTGCTAAATACGCAAGAGGCGAAAACGATACAGGTTCAACAGAAGTACAGGTTGCACTTTTAACAGAGAGAATCAAATACTTGACGGAACACCTTAAAATAAACAAAAAAGACCACTCTTCAAGACTGGGACTTCTTAAACTCGTTGGTCAGAGAAGAAGGCTGATGAGATATCTGAAAAATACAGATTTTGCCAGATGGAATACCATTAAAGACGCACTTGGCATTAGAAACTAAATTTTTAGTCTTTCTGTTGACTGGCATCCATCTTTGAATGATGGGTGCGGTCATTTACTCATACGTAAACTCCCTTACCCAAACATTCAAATCCGAATACAATTCAACAAAAATACTTAAAAATAATTCTATCCCCCTGACACATTAAATCCATTCTGAAAAATTTGCTATCTGCTACCTGCTACCTCAATTTTATAGTTTAGTCAATATTGCTCAACTATGACTTGACAAATATGCACTCAATGTTGTATAATACTTTCAAGCATTTAAAAACATAGGTGCAAAAGTTTAGAAAAAGGAGGTCTTTATGGGTCAAGAGAAAGAAAATGAACTTGAACAGACTCAGAACGAAGAGCATACAGAAGAAGCTCAAAGTGAAGAGAAAGGTCAAGAAGCAGATCCTTTGGAAGCTGCTCAGGCAGAAGCAGCCGAATACAAAGACAAATACATCAGAGCACATGCCGATTTCGAGAATGCGAAGAAGCGTTTGGAAAAAGACAAAATGAACGCCGTGGCATATGCAAATGAAAGTTTTGCCAAAGATATACTGGCAGTGCTGGATTCTTTTGAAAATGCACTCAGTGCTATTGAGGGAGCTGACAAAGAGAATGCTTCCGAAGTGCTTGAGAAAATGCAGGAAGGTGTAAAGTTGACGTATGAGCAGCTCAAGAAAGTACTGGAAAAAAACCAGATCAAAGAGATCGCGTGCAAAGGCGAACTGAACCCTGAGGTTCATCAGGCGATTATGCAGGTAGAGAGCGATGAGCATGATACGAACGATATCGTGCAGGTGATGCAGAAGGGATATACCATCAAGGACAGAGTACTTCGTCCTGCAATGGTGAGCACCGCTAAGTAAACGTGAGTGAACCTCACGTTTATAGGTGTGAAACCGAAGCGTGTCGAACGCAGTGAGCCGCGGAGGCTGGAGAGCACCGCTAAGTAAACGTGAGTGAACCTCGCAAAAACTTGATAAAAAGTGACTCAATGCAACCAAAGTAGCATTGAATCGCTTCACTTTCGACTATAATATGTACAGAAATAAACAAAAAACCGATTAAAAAGGAAAGATCATGGGAAAAGTATTAGGAATTGACTTAGGAACAACAAACTCTGCAATGGCAGTGTACACAAACGGCGAGGCTGCGATCATCGCCAACAAAGAGGGTAAGAATACTACACCTTCCATCGTGGCATTTACGGACAAGGGAGAGGTCCTTGTCGGTGAGTCCGCAAAAAGACAGGCAGTGACCAACCCGGAAAAGACCATCTATTCTATTAAAAGAATTATGGGGCTGATGTGTGAAGAGGAAAAAGCGAATGAAGCAAAAGAGAGACTTCCCTACCACATTATCGACAGAAACGGCGCCTGTGCGATCGAAGTAGCGGGTAAGACCTATACACCGCAGGAGATCTCGGCAAAAGTTTTAATGAAGATGAAAGAAGATGCAGAAGCATATCTCGGTGAAACAGTGACTGATGCAGTCATTACTGTCCCGGCATATTTCAACGATGCACAGAGAAAAGCGACAAAAGAAGCGGGTACGATCGCAGGCTTGAATGTGCTTCGTATCATCAATGAACCGACATCGGCAGCGCTGGCGTACGGCCTTGACAAGAAAGATGCTGAGCAGATCGTGGTATACGACCTGGGTGGCGGTACCTTCGACGTAACGGCACTGGAGACCGGTGACGGCGTGGTAGAAGTACTGGCAACTGGCGGAGATGCCTTCCTTGGCGGTGACGACTTCGATAACCGTATCATCGATTTTGTGGCAGATGAATTCAAGTCTGAAACAGGTATTGACATCAAAGCGGATGTCATGGCACTTCAGAGGGTGAAAGATGCAGCGGAAGCAGCGAAGAAAGAGCTCTCTTCTGCAACAGAAACAGAGATCAACCTTCCATTCATCACTGCTGATGCAAGTGGTCCGAAGCACCTTGTGACCAAGATCACAAGAGCGAAGTTCGAATCTCTCATCGGTGACCTTGTGGCAAGCACGATCACTACGATCGAGGCTGTGCTTAAAGATGCCGGCCTGAGCAAAGGCGATGTCAAAGAGGTCGTTATGGTCGGTGGTTCTACCAGAGTGCCGCTGGTTCAGGAAGAGGTGAAGAAGTTCTTCAAAAAAGAACTGAACAAATCTGTGAATCCTGATGAAGTCGTTGCACTCGGTGCTGCGATCCAGGGTGGTGTCCTTGCCGGTGACGTGAAAGATGTCCTTCTTCTTGATGTTACACCGCTTAGCCTCGGTATTGAGACACTTGGTGGAGTGACCACAAAGGTCATCGAAAAAGGGACGACGATCCCTGCGAAGAAATCACAGGTATTCTCAACCGCAGAAGACAACCAGCCGGCGGTAAGCATCCATGTCCTCCAGGGTGAGCGTGAGTTCGCC
>Ga0256841_1000985_pt1 | contig 26612 bp, 20 predicted proteins | sample 356308metaG_FD_185971 | JGI IMG/M metagenome (GOLD analysis project Ga0256841, IMG submission 185971) | Hydrothermal vent microbial communities from Mid Atlantic Ridge, Atlantic Ocean - 356-308 | ecosystem: Environmental > Aquatic > Marine > Hydrothermal vents | place: Atlantic Ocean: Mid...
CATGCGTGGGCGCCAATACATAATCGCGGTTTTTAATATGAAACATTGTATCGCCAAAAGCCTCAACACGGTTTGTCTGCTCCCAAATTTCTTTAGGATTTAATGCGGGCAAGTGAAATTCCTGTCCACCTATAGCATCCATTTCTTCGCGAATAATTGCGGTAATTTTCTTAATTACTTTATAACCGAGAGGAAGAAAGGAATAAATTCCGGCCGATAACATTCTTATCATTCCCGCGCGAACCATTAACTTGTGACTTGGTATTACCGCATCGGCGGGATCTTCTTTTAACGTTGGTATAAATGCTTTGCTTAGTTTCATTGGAGTTTTTTTTTAATATTTGAAAATTAGCTTCAAAAATAAGAAATGTAGGAACCAAATAAAAACTTTACGGTCTTGTAATTCATCTGATAATTTTAATAGATTGTTAAATAAATATTCCAAAATTTAAGGGGCAAATTATGAACGGCAGAATTAATATAAGCTCAGGATCCGTTTGGGAAGACAAAGTCGGATATTCAAGAGTTGTAAGAAAGAATAATTCCGTTTTTATTACCGGAACCGTTGCGGTTGATGAAGCCGGGAATATTATCGGCAAAAACGCTTACGAGCAAACAAAATATATTCTTAATAAAATAAAAAAATATTTACAAAAAGCAGGCGCTACTTTAGACGATGTTGTAAGAACAAGGATTTTTGTTACAGATATTAAAAACGATTGGGAGCAAATAGGAAAAGCTCATAGTGAATTTTTTTTCGATATTAAACCTGCTGCCACTATGGTAGAAGTAAACGGATTGATTGAAGAAAATCTGTTTGTTGAAATTGAAGCGGATGCGATTATTTAAAAATTAAATCAACGGAAAAATGGATAGAGAAAAATTCAATGATATGTCCCCCGAAGAATTCAGAATTTACGGGCATAAGTTAATTGACTGGATTGCCGATTATCTCAAAAATGTGGAAAAATATCCGGTTCTGCCTGCTGTTAAACCCGGTGAGCTTAAAAAAAAGTTCCCGGAAAGTCCTCCGGAATACGGACAAAGTATGAACGAAATTCTTAACGATATTGACGAAAAAATAATTCCCGGTGTAACTCACTGGAACCATCCGAAATTTATGGCTTTGTTTAATTCAACGTCTAGTGGACCGGGAATTTTAGCCGAACTGTTAACTGCCGCATTAAACGTGAACGGAATGATTTGGAAAACCGGACCGATTGCAACCGAACTTGAACAAGTTACTTTAAGTTGGTTAAGGCAAATGTTGGAATTACCATCAAAATTTTGGGGAATAATTTACGATACAGCTTCTATTAGCACTGTTCATGCAATTGCTTCGGCAAAAACTCAAATTGCATCGGGTATAAAATGCAAAAACTTGGCGGAAAAATTATCTATTTACTTTTCCGGTCAAGCTCATTCGTCGGTTGAAAAAGGAGCTTTATTTTTAGGAATTAAAAGGGAAAATATCCGGAAAATTGAAACCGACGATGAATTTAGAATGATTCCCGGTAAGTTGGAAGAAGAAATCGAGAAAGATAAAAAACAAGGATTAATACCTTTTTGCGTTATTGCAACCATAGGAACAACTTCATCTACAAGTGTTGACCCTGTAAACGAAATTGCGAAAATTTGCAGAGAGAACAATATATGGTTGCATGTAGATGCCGCTTACGCCGGCGTTACCGCAATGATTCCCGAAATGCGACATTATTTTAACGGCATCGAAAAAGCCGATTCTTTTGTTGTTAATCCCCATAAATGGTTGTTTATGCCGGTAGATATCAGCGTTTTTTATACTTCCAAGCCAAGAATATTAAAGAAAACATTCAGTCTGACGCCCGAATACTTAAAAACCGGGACTGACAGTATTGCTGTAAATTACATGGATTACGGTATTCAATTGGGTAGAAGATTCCGCTCTTTAAAACTTTGGTTTGTTATACGTTATTTTGGTAAAAACGGATTAACAGCTCTTTTAAGAAAACATATAAATATTGCCCAGCAATTTGCAAATCTTATTGACGAACATCCTTATTTCGAAAGAATGGCACCTGCTCCTTTTAGCACAGTCTGTTTCAGAGCTAAACCATTGTCAATTTCTTCAGATCATTTAAACGGTTTTAACGAAAAATTAATGAACAGAATTAACGATACGGGTAAGGCGTTTTTAAGTCATACTAAATTGAACGGTAACTTTGTAATCCGTTTAGTAATTTCCGGCATTAGAACAGAAGAGAAACACATGCTTGAAGTTTGGGATTTATTGCAAGACACGTTGATGGAATTAACGAACGAGCAATAAAAAGCCGCTGATAAAAATCCTAAAAAATTTATCTGAAATATTTCTCTTAACTGTTTTGTTGTTATAACGGAAAAAGAGAAATGAAAATTACAGTCAAATACTTATGGGCAGAACAAACTACCCATAAGTTTAGTTATTCTATAACTTCTACTTCTTGAGCTTGTTCACCTTTTTGGCCTTGCTCAACCGTAAATTGAACTTTTTGTCCTTCTTCTAAGGTTTTATAACCGTCGGATTTAATAGAAGAATAATGAACAAAAACATCGGCTCCGTCGCTTCTTTCAATAAAGCCGTAGCCTTTGGTAGCGTTGAACCATTTTACGGTTCCAGTTTGACGCTCAGACATAAAAAATAACTCCTTTAAACTAAAAATATGATACTTAAATGAGCAGCCGCCATCGATAAGTAAAAATTATAAAGCAAAATTATAAGATTTATCTAAAGATTTGGTACTCAAAACAAAACATAATAAATAAATTTATTAATTCAAATAGTTTATTAAACAACATTAGAAATTTTGAAAACACATCCGGAGGAAAAAAACGTTACTAAACAAATTTATATTTTACTAATTTGAAAATGATGTAAAAACGGAAAGCAAATTTTGTTCCGTTGGTTAATCCCAAGCATTATTTCCTTTTGGGTTAAAAAGAATAGTGTTATTTTTAACTTGTTGTTGTAGAACTAAATTTAAGAATAATAATGAAAATAATATTTGCGATTTTATCTGTTGCGTTAATTATAGAAATTTCCGGATGCGACGGAAACACTAAAACCGGTGCGGTTAAAAACGAAAAGAAAAAAGAATTTTCAACTCTGCAATCGGAAAAAGAGATAAAAGAGAAAGAAGCGGCAAAATTAAAAAAGGAAATTCAAAGATTAAAAACAAAAAAGGACAGCTTGAATCATAAATTAGATTCGCTGAAAAAATAACTTTTTAAAATAAAAATGCGGTTGAAGTAAAAACCGCAACCGCATTTAAATTTGCCCGACTTAAAGAAAATTAACCGAGATATACTTTTAATCTTTTGCTTCTTGAAGCATGTCGTAATTTTCTTAAAGCCTGTTCCTTTATTTGTCTTACTCTTTCGCGGGTAAGATTCAATATTTCGCCAATTTCTTCCAAAGTTGCCGTATATTCTGTATTAAATCCGAAATACAATTTAATAACGGTGGCTTCTTTATCGGAAAGCGTGGAAAGAACATGTTCAATTTCCGTTCGCAACGATTCACCCATTAAGCTGGTATCGGGCGAAGGTTGTTCGTTATTAGGCATAACGTCCAACAAGCTGCTCTTACTGTCTTCGCTTTGTGAAAAAGGAGCATCTACAGAAACCTGGCGACCGGAATGCCTAAGAGTATAAGCAACATCATCTTCGCTCATATCCAATTCCCTGGCAATTTCTTCGGTGCTCGGTTTTCGTTCAAGCTCTTGTTCCAGTGCGCTGGCAACTTTAGAAATTTTAGATAATTCACCAACACGGTTTAACGGTAATCTTACCATTCGTGATTGGTCAGCAATTGCCTGCATAATTGATTGGCGTATCCACCAAACTGCGTAGGAAATAAATTTAAATCCTCTAGTTTCGTCAAATTTCTTTGCGGCTTTAATCAGCCCCAAATTACCCTCGTTAATGAGGTCGCTTAACGGTAATCCTTGATGTTGATATTGTTTTGCAACGCTTACCACAAATCTAAGATTTGCTTTGGTAAGTTTGTCAAGTGCGCTTTTATCGCCCTTGCGAATACGTTTAGCCAATTCTATTTCTTCTTCAGGAGTAATTAAATCGACTTTGCCGATTTCCTGAAAGTATTTATCGAGTGATTGGCTTTCACGATTTGTTATTTGTTTTGTAATTTTCAAGCTGCAGGCTCCTTGTGAAAATTAATGTGTATTGATTTGTTTATTTGAGATTTGCAAATGCTAAAAATCATAATCTAACAAATATAATGATTATTTTTTGCAAAATCAACATATTTTTTAAATATATATTATTTTATTTCAACCGTAATAAGAAGAAAAAGTTCCATAATAAATAGTCAAAAATATCTCCCATATTCGGACTAAGTTAGATAAAGTTAAGGGCAAAAAGATTCATAAATTAAAATAATTTTTTTTCCGCTCGGTTTTGTTTATTTTAATACATAAACCGATTTTTTTATAGTTGATTATTTGAGAAAGGAAGAAAAATTAAATCGACTTAAACAGGGGTTCATAAAATGAATAATCAAACAAACGATTTTGTTTATTCCGATACTCCAGAACCGCATAAAGCGAGGCGAAAACAATTATTACAAAACCATCCCGAAGCAAGAAAATTAATCGGGAGAAATCCATACAGTTTCTTAATTATTCTTTTTGTTGTTGTATTTCAAACCACCTTAGCATTCTTGCTTTCAAACCAACCTTGGTGGCTCGCGTTAGTTGTAGCGTATTTAGCCGGCGCATTTGCTAATCACACTTCTTTTGTTTTGATTCACGAAGCGGCGCATAATCTTATTCTTAAAGGGAAAAATCTTAATATTATTGCGGGAATTATTGCCGATTTGCCAAACGTCGTACCGAGTTCGGTTTCGTTCAGAAGTTATCACTTAAAACATCATTCGTTTCAAGGTGATTATTATCAAGATGCAGATTTGGCGAGTAAATGGGAGGCTAAATTAATCGGTCATTCTTTTTGGGGGAAAGCGATTTGGCTGCTTCTTTTCCCAATTTTTCAAGCGTTAAGACCTCCGAGAATGAAGGGAATTAAATTTTTAAACTCATGGACGCTAATAAATTGGGTTGCAGTATTCGGTTTCGATTTTTTAGTAATTAATTTTTTAGGATGGACCTCATTTCTTTATTTGGTGTTTTCATTTTTCTTTTCAATCGGTCTTCATCCGCTGGGAGCAAGATGGATCCAAGAACATTACCTTACAAGTCCGCCGCAAGAGACTTATAGTTATTACGGTCCTCTTAATATTTTAGCGTTAAATGTAGGTTATCATAATGAGCATCACGATTTGCAATCCGTTCCATGGAATAATTTGCCTAAATTAAAGAAATTAGCTCCCGAACTTTACGATAACTTGGTTTATCATAAATCGTGGACTAAATTATTATTCAAGTTTTTATTTGATCCGTCGCTTTCACTATTTTCCAGGATGGTAAGAACCGGTAGTGCTAAATCAATTGTAAATAATTGAAAAATATTTCGATAATAATCAAAAAATAAGAGGATAGAATGTCGAAAAAGAAAAAAAATAAAGATGAAAAAATTACCGGCGGACCGAAGAATAATAAAAATAAAAAATTGAATAAAAAATTTTACGAAAAAGAGCTTCAAAAACTGCAAGTTGAATTGGTAAAATTACAGGAATGGATTAAAGAAAAAGGACTGAAGGTAGTTGTAATTTTTGAAGGAAGAGATGCCGCTGGAAAGGGGGGAGTAATAAAAAGAATCACACAATCCCTCAATCCAAGAATTTGCCGAGTTGTTGCTTTGGGCACGCCGACCGAAAAAGAAAAAACACAATGGTATTTTCAAAGATACGTGCCTCATTTACCGGCAGCCGGCGAAATGGTTCTTTTCGATAGAAGCTGGTATAACCGTGCCGGCGTTGAAAAAGTAATGGGTTTTTGTACCGATGAGGAATACAGGGAATTTTTAAGATCGTGCCCGGAATTTGAAAGAATGCTGGTCCGTTCCGGTATTAAATTGATAAAATATTATTTTTCTGTTAGTGATGAAGAGCAGGAAAGACGGTTCCAAGCTAGAATTCACGATAGAACCAAACGTTGGAAATTAAGTCCCATGGATTTGGAATCGAGAAAAAGATGGGTGGAATATTCCAAAGCAAAAGACGAAATGTTTGCTCATACCGATATTAAACAAGCACCCTGGTACGTTGTGAATGCAGACGATAAAAAGAGAGCAAGGTTAAATACAATTCATCATTTACTAAGTATGATCCCTTACGAGGATTTAACACCCGAGCCGATTAAACTTCCGCCGAGACAAAAAAACAAAGGTTATATTCGTCCCCCAATAACGGATCAGACTTTTGTGCCGGAAATTTATTAGCGATTAAGAATTAAAAATTTTAGTATTTTATTTTACTAATTATAAATTCATATTTTTTACCGGAATTCAAAACTTGAAAGAAAACCCGAGTTTTGTTTTTGTATCCAAATCGTGAATATTATCCGGCGGTTTCCGGTCGTAACGGATATTTAATTCAACACTAAGTCCCAGATGGGTTGAAATATCAACCAAAAGACTATTTTCGCTCAGCACTCGTGCGTCGCCAAAGTCATTAATTTTAGGTTGATAATAAACCACTGAGGCAAGATTTACTCCTTTTTTAATATTAATTCTAAAAGTCACATAAGTGCTTAACCGGATAACTTTTGTCCTATTCGGATGAACCGCAGTGGCGGGTAGATCCAATCGTTCATTTTCATACATTGTGGCTAATCCGAAATGAGAAGATGTATTTTTTGTTTTGTAGATTTTAATTCTCAATCCGCCGCCAAACAAATATCTGAACAGCAAAAGTCTGGCTTTGTTATAATCGATCTGTGTGAATAATTCCGCAGACAAATTATTGTAAAGTTTTCGTACGTATCTCAAATGCAAAAGAGCTTCGTTAGAAAATTGTTTGCCGCCCTGCCAACCGTATTCCCCCTTTCCGATCAAAAAAAAATGGTTATTATTTTTTTTAATGCTTCCTCTGCCTTCCAAACCAAATAACTGTACGTTTTTATTGCCCGTCTGAACGGAAAAATCGAACTTTAAACTTCCGCCTATACCGTTAATATCGGAAAGGGTCCTGAATTTCTCTATATTAACTTGAGCAAATGTAGTTAAAGTTAAAATAAAAAAGATTGTAAATAAATTCAGTATTTTCATAAAAAACCTTTAGTTAACTAAAAAAGTAATTCAAAATGAAAGACGAAAAATAATAAATAGCGAATTAGAATTCTGAATTCATCTTTATTTATAATTTTTGTAATTTGATATAAGAAGTATTTTATACTAACTAATACCGGAGAAGAAACATGTTTAACGATAAACACTTCTTGAATTTTATTAAGAAAATTACAATTAAAATGTTACCGATTTTATTTTTATTAGGAGTTTTCAGCGGTTATATGCCTTCTTATATGATTTATAACAGTAAAGCTCAAAAAACGGATTTTGACGATTTGGTGGAACAAGCAAAAAAAGCCGACTTGGTATTTTTCGGCGAAGAACATAATAATCCGATTGATCATTGGTTGGAATTAAGATTATTAAAAGCGTTGTACAAGGCTCATAAAGAAAATTTAGTGATGGGCGCGGAAATGTTTGAAGCTGACGGTCAACTTTTAATTGATGAGTATTTTAATAATCAAATATCTAAAAAATCATTTGAAGCCGAAGAGCGGCTTTGGAAAAATTATAAAACGGATTATAAACCTTTATTGGAATTTGCGAAAGAGAAGAAATTAAAATTAGTTGCGACCGATATTCCGAGAAGATATGCGGCAACAGTTGCACGAAAGGGACTTAAGTATCTTGATAGTTTGGATGCACAATCAAAAAGTTACATTGCGGACCTGCCAGTGGAAGTAAACAAAAATTTGAAAGTTTATAAGGAACTGCAGGAAATGATGTCCGGTATGGGCGGCGGGCATAAAATGACGGAAAGCAAAAAGAAAAAAGAAATACAACCATCTTCCCAATCAGATACTACAAAGGCGGGTAAAGAGAAAAAAGCGGAAATGAATGAAATGAAAAAGATGATGAAAAGTCATAACTTAAGTCATATTGTTGAAGCTCAAGCAATAAAAGATGCAACTATGGCTAAATTCATTTTGAAAAATATGAAGCCGGGGAATAAATTCATACATTTTAACGGCTCTAAACATTCCGACTATCATGAAGGTATTGTATGGTATATAAAACAAGCGCGTCCCGATCTTAAAATTTTAGTTATATCATCAAACGAACAGTCTTCGCTTGATTCTTTGGAAACTGAGAATAAAGATTTAGGGGATTTTATTATAATTACGCCGGATGATATGACAAAAACAAACAGATAACGAAATGACCCGTACGGCAGAAAAAAAGAATTCTTTTTTAAATGCTTGGAAAGAAAGTTTTTCCGGAAAAAGTTTTAGAATAAATTTTACCTTAACTATTGTTTTGTTAGTAATTCTTCTAACGCTATTATCTAAATATTTAGAGTTTAATGAATTACGAAACGGAATTGTGATTGACGATCCGTACTTAAAGTTAATTGCTCCGGTTAATCTTACATGGTTGATTTTCGGTATGATTTATTCGGGTCTGCTAATTTCAATTGTTTCATTAATCGGATATCCCAAATATTTTCTGATACTTTTACAATCTTATGCGTTAATGGTAACCGTTAGAATAATTGCAATGTATTCAATCCCTTTAAATCCGCCGCACGGAATGATTGCATTAAATGATCCGTTCGTTCAATTTTTCGGAAACGGTAAAATTTTGGAAAAGGACTTGTTTTTCTCCGGACATACATCCACAATGTTTTTGCTCTTTTTATCTGCTAAAAATAAAATTCTCAGATATTTATTTTTAACCTTTACGGTTTTGGTGGGACTCAGTGTCTTAATTCAGCATGTTCATTATACGGTTGATGTTCTAGTGGCGCCATTTATTGCTTACGGCTGTTACAGAATTGTTCTATTACTCAATTCAAAAATTTCTGACAAATAAATACGGAAATATCCATGAAATTTCGTTTGCGTTTTTTAACAATAGCAGTTTTGATTTTTTTTACATCAAGTATAAACTATTCTCAGATTATAAAAGATTTAATTCAACCTATCCGGTTAAAAACGGGCAAACCGGATTCGGTTTTGGTAAGCGATCTGTTTTATTCGAAAAACTACGATGTTCATTTTATATTCAACCCGTTTTTAACGGTTAAATATGACAGCGGGAAAAATTTTTTGAAATTAAAGCCGGTAAAAGATTTTGAAGGAATGACATTACTGGGTTTCGTTTTAAAAAACGAAGAGTATCAAATTCCAATTATTGTCAAACGTGAACATTACTATACTTTTAAATTCAAACCGCAAAAGAAATATAAAGAATTAACGCTTTTCGGTAGTTTTAACGGCTGGAACAGGCATCAATTATATATGAAAGATGAAAATAACGACGGAATATTCGAGGTTAAAGTTCCTCTTGAACCCGGAACTTATCAATATAAATTTTGGGGCGACGGTAAAGAAATTGTTGATCCGGCTAATCCGGAAAAAGTTCCTAACGGTTTTGGCGATTTTAATTCTGTTATTACAATTAAAAATTTGGATTCGAACAAAATTTATTTGCATCAATTGGGTTATACGCTAAACCGGGATTCTTCAAAATACAGATTTGTTCTCGAGAGCAATTTACATGCAAAATTGAGATCATCTCAAATTATTGCACTGATTAACAATAAAATAGTACGATATAAAAATATTTTAACTAAGAAAAACGAAATTGAAATATGTTTACCCAATAACAGGTTAAAAGATAAAAATATAATTAGAGTCGCCGTAAACATTAACGGACGGGTATCGAATATTCAATCTGTTTTTTTGGTAAACGGTAAACCTGCTAAAAACAATTATGATTGGCATTCGGCTATAATTTATTCTTTAATGATAGACAGATTTTACGACGGCGATCCGTCGATAAATCATCCCGTAATAAACGATTCCCTCTCACCTAAAGCAAATTTTATGGGAGGAGATTTGCAAGGTGTTATTAACAAAATTGACGGCGGATATTTCGATACTTTAGGAGTAAACGTGATTTGGATTTCCCCGGTTTACGATAATCCGGATAAAGCTTTTAAGGAATATCCCAAACCTCATCGTTGGTTTAGCGGTTACCACGGTTATTGGCCCATTAGTTCAACAAGGGTTGAAGAGAATTTCGGAACAATTGAAAAAGTAAAAGAGTTGGTTTCAAAAGCCCATAATCATAGAATAAAAGTTTTACTTGATTTTGTTTCGCACCACGTACACAAAGACCATCCTTTTTACAAGCAGCACAGGGACTGGTTCGGCAATTTAAGATTGCCTGACGGTAGACTGAACATTCGGTTTTGGGATGAATACCGCTTGACTACCTGGTTCGAACCTTATTTACCTTCTTTTAATTATTTAGGGTCGCAAACCGCATTAGACACTATGACGAGCAATGCAATTTGGTGGTTGAAAACAACCGGAGCCGACGGGTTTAGGCACGATGCAGTAAAACATGTTCCGAATAAATTTTGGAGACTGTTAACAAAAAAAATTAAACGTGAAATTGAAAGTAAAACAGGCAAAAATATTTATCAAATCGGCGAAACTTTCGGCAGTTATGATCTTATTAAATCTTATGTTAATAACGGTCAACTAAATGCACAATTTAATTTTAATCTTTACGATATTGCACTTCCCACTTTTATTAAACCGGAATTGTCTTTCTCAGGTTTGGATAAGGAAATACATAAGAGTTTCGAAATTTACGGCTTTCATAATTTGATGGGAAATATTATGGACAGCCACGATAAAAACAGATTTATGGCATTTGCCGACGGGGATTTGGATGTGAGTCAGTGGAGCGCAATTGAAGAAGGTTGGAATAATCCGCCTAAAGTTGATCACCCGGAAAGTTATAAAAAACTGATTCTTTATATGGCGTATATGAATACGATTCCCGGAATTCCCGTGATATATTACGGAAGCGAATTCGGAATGACGGGAGCTTCGGATCCCGACAATAGGAGAATGATGAGATTCGGTAACCAACTTTCTCAGTATGAAAAAAATACATTAAAATCGGTTGCAAAAATAGTGCATTTAAGACGCGAACATTCGGCATTAAACTACGGTGATTTTTATACTTTGTCAGCCGGTTCGTCTGTTTATGCTTTTCTGCGTTCTGATATGAACGAGAGATTATTGATTGTTTTAAACAAAAGCAATAGCGTTAAAAAAGCAGATTTAATTTTGCCGGCTTTTCTGGATGTGGATTTGGCAACGGATTTGGTTAACAAGCAAAAAATTCCTACTGACAGAAACAGTATTTCAATCGTTTTACCGGCTATGAGTTATAGAATATTAAAATTATCCGACTAAAATAGTTGCTTAATTTTATACTATTTAAGTAATACCATTTTCTTGGTCTCCGTAAATCCGGTTGTAACGCCTTGCAGCGAATTAACTTGCAGTTTGTAGAAGTATATTCCGCCCGGCAGACCGCTTGCATCAAAAGTTACTGAATAATTTCCGGGGGATTGTTTTTTATTCACCAATGTTACTACTTCTTTACCAAGTACGTCATAAATTTTTAATTGCACTAGTTGAGACGTTGCATGCAAAGTCTTTACGGCAACCGGTATTGTATATTTTATTGTGGTTGTAGGATTAAAGGGATTAGGATAGTTTTGTTTCAGCACAAAATTTTCAGGAATATTATTTGCATTTCCATTTACAGCCGTAATTTGTTGAATATCTTTGAGAATAAAATTATCCGGATCTACTGTTACATTTTGCGGTTCACCAAGTATCTCTGCGCTAAAGCTTTGTATTTGCATATCGTTAAAAAAAGTTAACAAAGTATCGCCTGCAGTAGTTGTAACTTTAACTTGAATAGGCATTGTAAAAAAAGCCGGGTTACTATGATTGGTTTGTGAAACGTTTAAGTTAAATAAATAATGTTGACCGTTAACTTTGGAATAATTCCAATTAAACGTGTACACAGGATAATCTTCGCCGTAAATCCATTCCCGGAAAAAATAATTCAAATCCATACCCGAAACACTTTCTGCAACTCTTTGAAAATCTTCTGTGGTAGCAACGTTGTAAGCAAGTTGCGGGTCGTTTAAGTATGATTTCAAAATGTTAAAAAAGACGGAATCTCCTACAATGCCTCTTAGCATATGCAAAACCACAGACCCTTTTGAATAACTTCTGGAACCGTCGAATATTTCATTCACGCTGGAAATATCTTGGACATAAATAGAGCCGACGGCATGCTTAGCATTATTTATATCTCCGTTTATTTCCGATTTATACGCGTCTTTTCCATGTGCAGCTTCTTTATAAAGCGCTTCGGAATAAGTTGCAAATCCTTCATTAAGCCAAATGTGATGCCAATCCTTGCAGGTAACTTTATCGCCAAACCATTGGTGGGCTAGTTCGTGAGCTTGAATGGTTTCTCCGAAGCTGCCCATCGAAGAAACGGTTTGGTGTTCCATGCCGCCGCCCCAACCGAATTCCGCATGTCCATATTTTTCATCCATGTAAGGATAAACTCCGAATAAATCGGAAAAAACTTTAAGCATGTTAACCGTTTCGTCCAATGTATTTTTTAACCCGTCAATTTTTTCGGGATATATATAATGAACAACGTCCATCGAATCCGCTCCGTACACAAATTTATTTTTATAGATGGAATAATTAGCCATAGCAAGAGAAATTAAATACTGTGCAATAGGATGATGATTTTTCCATTTATATGTTTGAGTCCCGTCCCCGTTATCTTTTATAGCCGTTAAAGTGCCGTTCGATACACTGTAAAATTGTTTATCGGAAGTTATCCAAACGTCGGAGGAATCGAATTTATCTGCCGGAGTATCTTTGCAAGGCCACCAGTCGCTTGAACCGTATGGTTCGCTTAAAGTCCATATAGCCGGTTTCCCTTTGTGTGTTCCGAACTCAAAACTGCCGAAGCCGGAGCTGCCCGGCACGCCGGAATAAAAAATATCAACGGAAAAGTTTTCGTCTAATGAATAAGATTTAGGAAGCGTAATGAAAATTTTATTTTCGGAATGCGTAAATGAAAGGGCATTACCGTTACTTAAAATAGAATCGACTGTAAAAGAGTTTTGCAAATCAAGGAAAAAATCGGTTAAACCCTGAACTTTGCTTTTTGCTCTAATTACAACATCACCGCTTAATTGACGTGTATCGTAATTCACTGATAAATTTAATCTTGCGTAGGTAACATCGATTGTTTCGTCGCCGGGATATTGGATTTTGGAGGGATTCAATAAAGAAGAGTAGAACCCTGTTTTAGAAACCGAGCACAAGTTTTTGTTATTTTGCGCGAATATTTGAAAAGAAAGAGAAAATGATATTAAAATAATTATAACAGTTTTCATAAGATTACCGTTTTTACCGTTAAATTAAGGAATAACATAAAAAAAATATACACCTAAAATTTACTCTAAAATTAAGGTCGAATTATTGATTAAAATTAACTATGAGAAAGTAGACAATTACTTTTCACCGCATATCTCTATTAAAACCCCGTTTGTAGATTTCGGATGCAGAAAGCCGATCCGGAGTCCTTCGGCTCCTTCTTTGGCAGATTTGTCAATAAGATTAAAGCCCAATCCGCTTATTTTCATCAGTGCATTATTAACGTCATCCGCATGGAATGCAATATGATGAAGTCCTTCGCCTCTTTTTTCTATAAATTTGTAGATGGGGCTATTCTTGCTAGTAGGTTCCAAAAGTTCAATTTTCGTATTTCCCACTTTGAAAAACGCAGTTCTTACATTTTGATCTTCAACCTTTTCTATGGCGTAGCATTTTATCCCGAGTAATTTTTCGTATTGCTTTACAGAATAGTCTAAATTTTTAACTGCTATTCCTATGTGTTCAATATGTGAAAAGTTCATATAAAATAAGTTTATAGTTTAACATGTTCTTGATATTCGCCGAATACTTCCCTCAATGTATTTGATATTTCGCCAATACTGGCATATACTTTAACGGCATCAATTATAAAAGGCATTAAATTTTTATCCGATTTGGCAGCTTCTTTTAGCTTGTTCAATCGTATTGTAACCTCCGGCTTATTTCTTTCACTTTTTATTTTCTTAAGAGATTCAATTTGATCGTTTTGAACTTTCTCGTCAATTTTTAAGAGGTCGGAGTAATGTTCTTCCGGTTCTATAAATTCGTTAACTCCAACGACAATTTTATCTTTGCTTTCGAGGGCTTTATTAAACTGGTATGCAGCTTTTTGTATTTCCCTTTGCACATAACCGCTTTCAATTGCTTCAATCATTCCTCCCATTGCGTCAATTTTATTAATATAATCCGTCGCTTCTTCTTCAATTTCGTCGGTTAATTTTTCGATAAAATAAGAGCCGGCTAATGGATCGATAGTGTTTGTCAAGCCGCTTTCATGCGCAATAATTTGTTGTGTTCTAAGTGCTGTTTTTACGGATTTTTCCGTTGGCAATGCAAGAGCTTCATCTTTGGAATTTGTATGCAGGCTTTGCGTTCCGCCAAGTACCGCAGCAATTGTTTGCATTGTAACTCTAACAATATTATTATCGACTTGTTGGGCGGTTAATGCAGAACCGGCTGTTTGCGTATGAAAGCGAAGCATAAGGGATTTTTTATTTTTTGCTTTAAACCTTTCTTTCATAATTTTTGCCCACATTCTTCTGGCGGCTCTGAATTTTGCCACTTCTTCCAAAATATCGTTATGCGCGTTAAAGAAAAACGATAAACGTCCGGCAAATTTATCAACGTCTAGTCCGGCTTTTATAGCGGTGCTCACATATTCAATTCCGTCTGCCAAAGTAAATCCAACCTCTTGAGCGGCGGTTGACCCGGCTTCCCGGATATGATAACCTGAAATTGAGATGGTATTCCAATTCGGAACATTTTTAGAACAAAATTCAAATAAATCCGTTATTAACCGCATTGAAGGTTTAGGAGGATAAATATAAGTTCCCCGGGCAATATATTCTTTTAAGATATCGTTTTGTATTGTTCCTCTTATTACCTCCGGGGGAACTCCTTGTTTTTCTGCAACAACGATATACATAGCAAGTAATATTGCCGCAGTTGCATTTATCGTCATAGAGGTAGAAACTTTATCGAGCGGAATATCATCGAACAGCAGTTCCATATCCGCAAGCGTGTCAATTGCAACGCCGACCTTACCTACTTCTCCGGCGGACATGGGATCGTCGCTGTCATATCCTATTTGGGTCGGTAAATCGAACGCAACGGAAAGTCCGCTTTGTCCTTTACTCAATAAATATTTGTAACGTTTATTCGATTCTTTGGCTGTTCCAAAACCCGCATATTGCCTCATTGTCCATAATTTACCCCTGTACATTGTAGGTTGAATTCCCCGGGTAAAAGGAAATTTTCCGGGAAAGCCTATTTTTTTAAGAAAATCATTTTTTTCAATATCCAGAGGAGTATAAAGCTGTTTAACGGGCGCGAAAGATTGGGTTGTAAATTTATCCTTTCTTTCGGGAAATTTTTTAATTGCCTCGGAGTATATTTTTTCAATCCATTCCGAAAATTCTTTTTTTATTTGATTTTGATACGGCATACTGGCAAATATAATTTAATTCATTTTTTCGAAATATATAAAATTACCCATATTAAAGTTCGATTTGTTCCGACTAAGTTTTTTATTAATGCCGTTAAAAATTATTTGGGTACTTGACAAATACAGATCATTCACATATTTTACAGACTCGAATTTTTTATTGTTCTTTTAAATACATAATTTTACTCTTATCCATACTTATCTATAAAGAACGGCAGATGTGAAATCCGGGTAAGTTAAAGAATGAAATTAAATAAATTCCGCGTTAGCTCAATGGTAGAGCATTCGGCTGTTAACCGAAGGGTTGTAGGTTCGAGTCCTACACGCGGAGCAACATAAGCCCCAAAATATTGGGGCTTTTTATTTTGGAATGAATGATGTATTTTGTTTACGTTTTATTTTTCTGGGAGCATTAAAAAAATACCGGACAAACCAAATCAAATTGAAAAAAGGATAATCTGAAACAATTCCGCCAAACAATTTTTTATTACTATAAATTCAACTTTCGAAGTAATTATTCCTGTTTATCCATTGATTTATTTTATTCGTGTAACTTTGTCTTTAAAAATTCTTTTATTAATTTCTCTTAAAAAAAAACGATAATACACATGAAGATTGCGTTATTTATATATTTTTCATTTCTATCCACTTTGTTTTATGCAGGAGGTACTAAGTTGTTCATTTCTGAAAATAAGACTGTTCAAACTAAATTAAATACTAAATCAAAAGCTACCAAACCGGAGTTACTCGATTCACTATACAGCAGCAAGCAACTGGGTTCGTTTATTTCCGGCGGCAAAACAATATTCAGATTATTTGCACCTAATGCGACTAAAGTAATTTTGGAGACATTTGACAAACCGGATCAAAATAACGGAAAAACATTTGAAATGGAAAGAGATCCGGACGGAGTTTGGGAAACAACTTTAGACGGTGAAAAGGAAGGATTATTTTACGGATATAAAGTACTTCACTCGAATGAAAATCCCAATAAAAATCTGCCGCTCTGTGTTGATCCTTACGCAAAAGCGGTTACAACGTATACTACATATTTAAACCCGAGAAAATCAATTGTTTATAACAAAAAATACGATTGGGGAAATGATGAATGGATTCAAAGGGATTGGCGGGATTTAATAATTTATGAAATGCATGTACGAGATATGACGGCTCATCCTTCATCGGGTGCAAAATTTCCCGGAACTTATAAAGGATTAATTGAGAAAAATATAAAAGGGGGAATTAATTATATTGAGTCGCTCGGTGTAAATACAATTGAATTGCTTCCTTCAATGGAATACGGATATATTGAAATTCCTTACAAAGATTCGCTAAACGGATTTTATAATACTTGGAATCCTTATGAAAGAAACCACTGGGGTTACATGACGTCCAACTTTTTTGCTCCGGCTGCTTATTACGGCGAGAATTGGAAAAAATTGAAATGGAATACTTGGATGGGCGCCGATGCTAAACAAGTAGAGCTGTTTAAAAATATGGTTAAAGAATTTCATAAAAAAGGTATTGCCGTAATGATGGATGTTGTATTTAATCATTTGTCGGAATACGAATTGGGAAATCTGAAACAAATTGATAAAGAGTATTATTTTAGATTGGATAATAACGGAAAATTTATTGCGAAAAGCTATTGCGGAAACGATTTAAAAACCGAACGGCCAATGGTAAGAAGGTTGATTATAGATAGTATTTTATATTGGATGAAAGAATATCATATCGACGGGTTCAGGTTTGACTTAGGCAAATTAATTGATTGGATAACGATTGAAGATGTAATTTATGAAGCAAAAAAAATTAATCCGAATGTGGTTTTTGTATGCGAACCTTGGGGCGGAGGATATGATCCCAAAGGATTTTCTTTACGCGGTTGGGGCGCTTGGAACGATCAAATAAGAAACGGAATTAAAGGCGAAAATCCTATTAATGGACTTGGTTGGATTTTTGGACATTGGTACGGGAATAATAATATTTCCCGCATTAAAAGTTACGTGAACGGAACTTTAATAAATGATACTCTCGGAATTTTTCAGCGACCTGAACATTCGGTTAATTATCTGGAATCCCACGACGGTTATACTTTGGGAGATTTTATTAGAATCGGTACAAAAGAAGTTGATCCAAACAAAATTATTAAAGATGTTGACAATGTTGTTAAAATTAGTCCGCTGCAATTGAAGTTAAATAAATTAGCTGCTTTGTTTTTATTTACTTCGCGGGGAATAACTATGATTTCCGAAGGTCAGGAATTTGCCAGATCTAAAATAATTCCGTTTAACGAAAAAGTTGATGATCCAGATAAGGGAAAAATTGACCATAACAGTTATAATAAAGACAACGAAACGAATTACATTAATTACAAGCACCAGGAAATAAATAAAGATCTTTTTGAATATTACCGCGGTTTAATAAAATTGAGGACAAAATACGAAGCGTTCAGAAGAGCAAAGTATGAAGATGTGGAATTTTATGAATTACCTCAAAATAAATTTGCTTTAGCTTATAAATTAAATTATCGGGATCAAACTTTTTTCGTTGTTTTTAACGCCAGCCACTCAAAAAATGCAGCATTCAACCTGCCCGGCGGGGAATGGGACATTATTGTTAGCGGTTCTAAAGCGGGGGTTAAACCGCAAGGCAAAATTAACGGTAAAATTATATTAGCTCCAATTAGCGGTGCGGTTCTTTTACAAAAGTAAAGCTTATCTAATCGATGAAAAAATTAGTTTTATTGGTGTTCTTTTCTTTAAGCCCGGTTGTAGTTCCTCAAAGCGATACATCGCTTGTATTGTTAAAAAATATCGATTCTACAATTGTGACCGACGTTAGATACGCTACAAAAAATAATTTCACTCATCAAATTTTATATCCTTCAAAAAAAGTTTACTTGCGAAAAATTGTTGCCCAAAAACTTTCCGAAGCAAATATGTATTTTATTAAAAATTACAATTACCGGATAAAAATTTTTGACGGATACCGGCCGTTGTCCGTTCAAAAGTTAATGTGGAAAATTATTCCGGATGAAAGATACGTAGCCAATCCGTCTAAAGGGTCCAGGCATAACAGAGGAGCCGCCGTGGATATTACTTTAATTGATTCAACCGGAAAACAGTTGAATATGGGAACCGGATACGATAATTTTACCAGTAAAGCGCACATCAATTACGTTAAGTTTCCCGGTAATGTTTTGTATAACAGAAAACTATTACGTACGGTAATGTTGAAATTCGGTTTTCAACCTATTAGTTCGGAGTGGTGGCATTTCGATTACAAAACTTGGAAACGTTTTTCTATTCTTGATATCTCTACTAATTAGAATTATTTAAAATTAAATTTAACGCTTCTTTAAATCTATCTAACTCAACCGGTTTGTTAAAAATATATTTCACGTTATATTTTTTATATTCAGAAACTATGCTATCGGAAAGATTGTTACTTAAAACAATAATTTGGGGTTTAACGTTTAATACTGCGGAATTTAACTGCCGGACCAATTCAAGTCCGTCCATGCCCTGCATTTGATGATTTGTAATAATTAATTTCGGGGCGGATTCGTTCAACTTATTTAAAGCGTCTTTTCCATCCACGGCTTCTATTATTGTGGTTTGCGGTAAAAGGTTATTAATTAATTTTGAATATAAAATTCTGTCTTTCTGGGAACTATCAACAAGCATTATATTACCCGGTGCAACAGGAACGGTGAAGGTTACTTCTGTACCTGAACCGGTTTTACTTTTAATTTCAATTGTTCCGTTGTGTTTTTTTATGATTTCTTGAACCAGAATTAATCCAAGTCCGCTGCCGCGTTCCCCTTCGGTTCCCAAGGTTGAAAATTTTTCATTTATTTTAAATAGTTTTTCCAAATGCTCTTCTTTTATTCCTATTCCGTTATCAATTATTTTAAATATTAATAATTTAGAATTATTGCTTAATCCGGATGTGATTTTAATTTTTCCGTTGCGTTTTGTAAACTTTATAGCATTATTGATCAGGTTTTTAAAAGCAATGGATAACAATTCGGGATCCGCATAAATATTTATATCCTTTGCAATGTCGGATTCTAAACTTATCTCTTTTTGATTTATCAAAACGGTTACTTTTCTAATCACGTCTTTCACAAATTCGGCCGCGTTAATTTTTTGCGGTTCAAATTTCATCCGGCCGGTTTTTAATCGGGTCCAATCAAGCAATTCGTTCAACATCGAAAGAAGATTTAAGGAGGTGTCTTTAATATATCTAATATATTTCGTTCTGTTTTCACTATCCAAAGTGGTATCGGCAAGCAACATATCGGTAAAGCCCAATATTGAGCTGAAAGGCGTTCGCAAATCGTGGGAAATGATTGATATAAATCTGTCTTTTGTTTCATTTAATTTTTTCAATTCCGCCGCAAAATATTTTAACTCATATTCGCTTTCTTTTTGATCGCTAATATCGGTTATAAAACCATAAATATTTTCTGCAATATCATTTCTTCTTTGAATAAAAATTGTATTTCTTACCCAAACTGAGTTTCCGCTTTTTGTTATTAATCTGTGTTCAATTATGGTAGAGTTATTTTGTTTGCCGGATAATAATCCGGATAATTTATCGTTAAAAAGCTTGAAATCTTCCGGATGGATTATTTCATAAAATAAATCCGGGTTAATTAAAAATTCTTCATTATGGTAACCTAAAACTTCAAGTGATTTTTCCGAAAAGAATGTAGGAATTAAACGATGATTTTGAATTTTACACTTATAAATTAATCCGGGAATATTTTTTATAAATTCGTTGATATGCTGAGATATTTGTTCGCGGTCGTCCGGCGAAGGTTTTGTAATTTTCCCTTTAGGTTCGGCTAATATTACATTTATAAAAAATTTATTTGCAGGCGAGAGATATTTGAATTTGGTTTTAAGTTTCACTTCTTCGTTATCTTTATTAAGCCAATTAATTATCAGTGCGTCATACTCAGTAGTTTTTTCGTTTTGTTGACCTATAATATTTATTACGTCGGGCAGGTCTTGTGGAGCAATCAAGTTTTCCAAAGGCAAACCTAAAAGTTGTTTCTCGTTTTGGTAGTTCAATAATTTTATAAAAGCGGAATTAACAAGAGTAATTTTATTCTTTTCCGTTTCAATTATTCCTTCGCTAAGATTATCAAAAGCGTTGTATAGTTGTCTTAACTCGGTTTTGGCTAATTGCTCGTTGGTTATATCTTTCAGTAAAGCGTTATAATATTTGGTTACTCCTTTCGAATCTTCGATTGCGTTAAATGTAACTTGGCAATAAATAGTTTTACCTTCTTTTGTTAAGCATGGAATTTCGTATGTTGTAACAGCTTGATTTTTCAGTTTATCGAGGGAGAAACCGTTCAGCAAATCCGACTCTTTGTCAATTAAATCAAGAATACTCATTCCGGTTATTTCCGAAGTTTTATAGCCGAATTTTTGAATAAAGTGCGGGTTTGCAAAAATAATTTTACCGTCGGGTCTGAAAGTTATGATATATTCTTTTGAAATAGTTAAAATCTTCTTGAAATTTTCCGTGACTTTTTCACCTATGGTTTCGGTTTCGGACGAACGTTGAACGTTGCATAAAATAGCTAATAATTTTTTGTCGCTTAGCTCTAACGGAATAATTTTTACCGGAACGGATTTTTCTTTAGTGGTCTTGCTAAAAAAAGAAAGGTTCCCGCTCCATTGTTTTTTAAGGAAAACTTTTTCTTTTAAAGAATCGAATAAATTTTTATCCAACAAAGGAAAAAGTTTATTGCAAAATTTTCCTTCAAGTCCTGAAACTTCAACATCGCATAAGTTTGATGTACCTTTGCTTATTTTAACTATTTTGCCTTTAGCATTCAAAATCACAACGGCATCGGCAATGTTTTCCAGAAGGAACAAATATCTGTCTAATAATTTTTCATCCGAATATATTAGCGATTCCTGCTTTTTTTGTTCCGTTGATATATTAAAAAGAACAATGCCAAGTTCAATATTGCCCTTCGCATCTTTAAGCGGATAGATGTTTATTTCAAATTCAAGACTTTCTTCGGGATATGAATAAACTAAAAAGTTATTACTAACGGTTCCGTTCTGAAAAGTAGATTGGATAGTTTGCAGGATAGGTATTTTGGTGGAAGATGAGAATATATCGGTAATGTTTTTATTTGTTATGTTATTAAGGAAATCCATTTTAGCGTCTTTACAATAACGGCGACAAAATTTGATTAATCCTTCCGAGTTAATTATTAAATAAAAATCACAAAAGTTCGGTAGAAAGCTATTGATAAAATCGGATTTAAAAATTCGCTCGTTTTGAGTACTGGAACTAATTGTTAAATCTTCAAGAATTAAAACACCGCCGTTAAATTTACCGTTATCGAATAAAGGGGTTCCTCTTATTAAAATGGAAATTTCCGTTCCGTTATGAAGTTTTATATTGTTAATTTCGTATTCAAAATCTTTTCCCGAATTTAAAGAATTAATTTTATTGGTTAGTTCGGCATTATCGAACAACTGTTTATCGAGTATATTTATACCGCAAAGTTTATTTTTAAATTCGTTTTTTATAAGGTCGAAATTATAGAAAGTTTGGTTTGCGTATGTTACAATCCAATTCTTGTCGAATGCAAGAATGCCTATTGGTATATTTTCGAAAAGATCAAAAGTAGTCGGACCGTCTTTTGCCCCTGAATCTTTTCTGAGTTTAAAGTTCATCGGAATAAATCCTTTGGACCTAAAGTTAATGTAAGAGGAGACCGGAAATTGCAGTTTTGAAATTTTATCTCCTCTTTTAAGATATTAAATTACTTCATAAAGTAAAATTACAGTTCAAAGAACAAGTAAAGAAAAAACGGATATTTTTATAAATAAATTTAAGTATAATTTATTTTATATTCCTAAAATTTATTCGGACCGGCAGCAATTATATTTTTATCGACCCCGTCTTCATACTCTTTAAAATTTTCATGGAACATATTAGCCAATTTTTTAGCTGCTTCGTCGTATTTGGATTTATCCTCCCACGTATTTCTCGGATTTAGAACATCGGCGGGAACTCCATTAATATTTTTAGGAATTCTCAATCCGAAGAACGGATCCGTTTGTGTTTCTACATCGTCAAGTTCACCCGAAAGGGCGGCATTTAACATTGCGCGCGTGTATTGAATTTTCATCCTTTTACCAACTCCGTAAGGTCCGCCGCTCCAACCGGTATTTATCAACCAGCAATTCGCATTGTGTCTTTCTATTTTTTCGCCGAGTAATTTAGCGTACTTTGACGGGTGTAAAGGCATAAATGGTGCTCCAAAGCAAGCGCTAAATGTAGCGACCGGTTCAGTAATGCCTTTTTCCGTTCCCGCTACTTTTGCAGTGTAACCCGAAATAAAATGATACATGGCTTGTTCCGGTGTTAATTTTGCAATCGGAGGCAGAACGCCGAATGCATCTGCGGTAAGCATAATAATATTTTTAGCGTTACCGCCCATTCCCGATGGTTCTATATTTTTTATGTGAGTTAGCGGATATGACGCCCTTGTGTTTTCGGTTAAGGAATCGTCGAATAAATCAATATGTCTGGTTTTAATATCCATTTCAACGTTTTCTAAAATAGTACCGAACTTACGCGTTGTTTCATAAATATCCGGTTCCGCTTCTTTAGAAAGGCGGATAACTTTTGCATAACAACCGCCTTCAAAATTAAAAACGCCGTCGTCCGACCAGCCATGCTCATCGTCTCCAATTAGTCTTCTGTTCGGGTCTGCCGAAAGGGTGGTTTTCCCCGTTCCCGATAGTCCGAATAAAACTGCAACATCACCGTCTTTGCCAATATTAGCCGAACAATGCATAGCCATTACGTTTTTCATCGGAAGTAAATAATTCATAACCGTGAATATAGATTTTTTAATTTCGCCCGCATAACTGGTTCCGCCAATTAAAACAAGTTTTTTCCCCAAATGTACAACAATAAAAACCGGGGAATTTGTACCGTCTTCTTCAACGTCGGCTTGCAGATAAGGAAAATCAATAACGGTATATTCGGGATTATGTTGTTTTAATTCCTCGTTGTTTTTGGGCAGAACAAACATATTTCTTGCAAACAAATTATGCCATGCGGTTTCCGTAATTATTCTTATGGGTAACCGGTAATTAGGATCAGTTCCCGCGAAACAATCTTGCACATATAAGTCTTTGTTTTCTGCATACGAAAGCATTTTATTATAAAGCTTATTAAAATGTTCTTCGTCGAACGGTCGATTTATTTTACCCCACCAAATATTATTTTCGCTTGAAGGTTCTTTAACTATAAATTTATCGTTAGGGCTTCTGCCGGTATGTTGACCCGTTCGCGTTACTAATGGTCCGAGGTGGGCAATTAAACCTTCGCGTCTTCTTATTGCTTGTTCATACAGCGCCGGTGTAGTTAAATTATAAAAGAGATTATTTAAATTATGAAATCCTTTTTCAATTAATTGATCCCAAATTATAAGTTTGGTTTTCATGTGTTCTCCTGTGTGGTTTAGATAAATTCAAATTTTAAATTAAATAAATTTTACAATTTCTTCGATTATTTTTTTTGTGGCTCCAAGATTTTTTTTAACAAAATTCATCGATTTTTCACCCATCATTTCCCGTTTTTGGTTATCGGAAAATAACGTTCTAATGCTCCGGTATGCATCGGTTTTTGTTCTGATAATTTTGCTTCCGCCTAATTTAACCAGTAATTGAGCTTCCTGACTATTTTCAATTTTGGGACCAAACAATACCGGTATGCCATAAACGGCCGGTTCAAGTATATTGTGTATGCCCTGTTTGAAACTTCCGCCCACGAAAGCAATATGAGCATAAGTATACAAAGATAAAAGAATACCGATTGAATCAATAATTATAATTCTTTCATGATTATAATGTTTTAAGTGAGAAAACCGTATTGTGCTGTATGTACGTATAAAATAGTTTTCAATTTCTTCCAATCGTAAAATAGAAGGTTCGTGAGGTGCAATAATAACCTGAATGTTTTTATCGTAATGAAGTAATTTTGAAATTACCGGAAGTAAAACATCTTCATCCGCAGGCCAAGAGCTTCCTACTACAAAAACTTTTTTGCCTTCGATAATTTTATTATCTATCAAATTAATATTTTGAGCTTCCAGACTTTTTTGATAGACCCGGTCGAACCTCGTATCTCCAACAGTAATTATTCTTTGTTTGTCTGTAACAAGTTTGGCAAAATTTTTCCCGTCTTCATCCGAAACGGTTAATATTCTACTGAAATATTTAAAAAGTTCTTTGTGAAAGTTTCTAAACAACGGTGAAAGTCTTAGTGAGTTACTTCTCATGGTTGCGTCGACTAAAAACAACGGAATGTTCCTCTTTCCTAATTTCCAAATCATGTTCGGCCAAATATCATAACGCATTAAAATCACTAAACCGGGATTTACTATTTTTACAAAGCGTTCCATATTAAATGAAGAATCTAATGGCAAATAAGAAACCACATCGGCAAATGGATATCTGACTGAATTATCATAACCGGAGGGAGAAAAGAATGTAACAAAAATATTCAAATCGAAAGTTGCTTTTAATTTTTCTATAATGGGTTTTGCTTGTTCAAATTCACCTAAGGATGAAGAGTGAAACCAAATTAATTTTTTTTTACGGTCCAGGTCGGCAAAATCAATTATTAAATTTTCGAATAGCTTTTTCCTTCCCGCCACTCCTTTTTTAATTTTGGAATTAAAAAGGCTTGCCAGCCTGATGAATAAATTCATCGTAGGAATAAAAATAATGTTATATATTATTTGCCAAATGCTATTCATTTACGTCTATAAATTTCAACGTTTCGTTAAAAACAATTTCAGGTGTAATTTCTACCATGCACTTAAAATGACCCTTAGGACATTTGTCCAAACCAATATGACTACAAGGTCTGCAAGATAAAGAATTATTTTCTAAGATTAAATTTTTAGTATGATATGGTGCAAAACCAAACTCGCGAACAGTGGAACCGAAAATTGCAACTACGGGAACATTTACCGCTGTTGCCGCATGCATTAAGCCGGAGTCGTTACAAATAACCGTCCGGCAGTCTTGCATATCCCTTGCCGTTTGTAAAAGATTATTATCGTTGCATAAATTAATTGAGTTTGGGAGTGAATTATGGATTTCTTCGCAGACATGTTTATCGGATGTGCCTCCGAATAAAACAGGTATAAAGTTTTTGTTTAACAAACTATTGCCTAATTCAATAAAATACTTGCCCGGCCACATTTTAGAAAAGTGACGCGAGCCGGGACAAAAACCAATATATGATTTACCGCTATGTAATTGAGGTTTTATTTTTTCTGGAATGAACAAATCTAATCCGTTATTATCCAGTTTTAAACCGGGGATACACTTGGAATATCGTTCCGGAATGGAGATGATCTTTTTGAATGTATTAATTTTAAATTTTACGAGTAAAAATTTTTCCAAATCGGGTTTTTGGAAGGAAACTTTCTTTGTTCTTATTTGTGCGCATATCTTTTTACTGCGCAAATTATTTTGCAGATCTATAATCAAATCGTACTTTTCATTAATTAATTTTCTAACCGGATATTTATTGTTTTGATTAAAAATAAAAACATTGCTAATGTAAGGATTATACTCATAAACGCCGGCGTATTGTTCTTTTGTTAAGAAATCAATTTTTATATCCGGAAATTGACGCTTTAACGAACGAACCACAGGTGTTGTTAGTAAAACATCGCCCAAAGATGATAACCTGATAATGAGAATATTTTTTATTGCAGAGAGATCAATCATATAAACATATTAATTGTAAAATGCTTATCCGTATACATTTTATACGTAATAGTACAAATTTAATTATGGAAAAGTGAAATAAAATTTGACGTAAGCGGGAATTAAAAATTATGAATTATCCTTTGAGATATTTTAACG
>Ga0256841_1000986_pt1 | contig 26610 bp, 25 predicted proteins | sample 356308metaG_FD_185971 | JGI IMG/M metagenome (GOLD analysis project Ga0256841, IMG submission 185971) | Hydrothermal vent microbial communities from Mid Atlantic Ridge, Atlantic Ocean - 356-308 | ecosystem: Environmental > Aquatic > Marine > Hydrothermal vents | place: Atlantic Ocean: Mid...
TCCTAAAACCTTTGCTTTAGGATTTATCGCTGTCTTGGTTTTCCTTGGCGGGACAATTTCTGCACACATGCAAATAGGTGATAATTTTATTCCACAAATTGTCTTTGTAGCCCTTACTGCATTAACGGCCTTATTAAAACGGCCGGAGTGGTTTAAAAGAAAGTAGATTTATAAATTTACCGGCCAACCTGTGCTACTCCTATAAAACCTATGCCACAAACCATAGTAATCCTCTAGGAGTAGCACATTTTTGTATATTTGTATGTACCAAAACCAAATGAACCGATATACAACAACTTTTAATACATGGAATAAGATTGCTTCCGTTTACCAAGATACGTTTATGGAACTCGACTTGTATGATGACACCTATAATATTTTCTGTAATCACCTCTCAAAAAAAAATGCAGCTATTTTAGAAATTGGTTGTGGCCCCGGAAATATTACCAAGTATCTCCTATCAAAAAATTCCCGTTTCAACATAAAAGCCATTGACGCAGCCCCAAATATGATTGCATTGGCAAAAAAGAATATCCCTACCGCCAAATTTGAAGTTATGGATTGTAGAAAATTACATACCCTACCCGGTAAATACGATGGTATTATCTGTGGTTTTTGTATGCCTTATTTGTCAAAACAAGATAGTGCCAAGCTGCTAAAAGATAGTTTTAGCCTACTTAATAATAACGGAATCCTCTATTTTAGTGTTATTGAAGGCAACTATACCAAATCAGGCTCTGAAACCGGTAGTACCGGAGATAGTATTTTTACCTATTACTATAAAGCTAATTATTTTAAAAAAGAACTCAAAAAAAGGGGGGTTCAATTGCTCGAATTGATTCAAAAAAAGTACCCTAAAAACAATTCGCATACACAGGTGCACCTCATTTTTTTGGCAAGAAAGCTATAAAGATTCTAAAAATATATTATGGAAATACTTTGTTATGGTTGCGGTAGGGGCGAAAATCCTGAAAATACCATTGAAGCCATCAGGCATTGCTTACAAATAAATGCTGATTGGCACATTGAAATGGATTTACAAATTACAAAAGACGGAGAAATAATCTTATTTCACGATACCCATACAGAACGAATAACTGGCGTAAAAAATGCAGTTCATAAACGAACCCTGCAAGAAATAGAACAACTAAATGCCGCCTATAATTTTGCGGTAAACAACACCTTCCCCTACCGCGATCACCCTTTGAAAATACCCACTTTAAAAGAAGTGTGTAGCCTATTTCCAACAGCCAAACTAATACTCGACGTACATACCGATAACCTAAGGAGTGTTGATAAAATTATTACAATTATCGAACAGGGCAACCTTACACATCCGCCCATAATTGTCAGCCAGTATGACACAATTATTGTGGCGTTCAAAGAGGCAAAACCCCAATGGCAATACGGTGCAGCTACCCGAGAACTAAAAAAGATGGTGTTTAGTAGTTTTCTCTATTTGGATACTTTTTTTCCGATACGGTCAGATATTCTACTAGTCCCCGTTAAATATGGCAACCTTACCTTATTAACCAAAAGAGTCATCAAGCACTGTAAAAAAAGAAATAAGAAGATATGGGCTTGGTTACAAGAAGGCAATAAGAATCAAACCAATAAAGAAGTGATAACCATAAATTCGGTGCAGCAACTCATACCATTACTCCAAAAAAAAGTAGACGGCGCCTTTACGGAAACTCCTGAAAAATTATACCGTGAAATAGCTAAAAATACCGTTTTTTTAGAATAGTTATTCAAATTTAGTATCTTTCACTCCCAAATGAAATTCATATCTGTCTATTTATGAGTAATTTGGAAACAAAAACTAACTCATTTCAACCTTTGTAGAAAAGCTGTTTAGGTTGAAATGCAACTATCCGGCTATGAAAAAAACACTTAAGTATATTAAAAAATACGGAGTGGATGGTATTATTATTTCTACCAAATTAAAATGGGGAAATACTAAAAACATTTCCATTCCGAATGTATCCCACCCTATCTGCCTAAGAAATGATACCAGTGACATCAATACGTTTCATCAAATTTTTAATGCGCTCGAATATGATATCAGGTTAGATTTTTCACCCCAAACAATTATTGATGCCGGAGCCAATATCGGGTTGGCATCTATTTATTTTGCCAACAAATACCCTGCGGCAAAAATTATTGCCGTAGAGCCCGAAAGTGCCAATTTCAACTTATTGAAAAAGAATACTGCACCTTACAAAAATGTCTATCCTTTAAAAAGGGCTATTTCAAATGAATCTGACCAATACCTACATATCGTTGATGACGGTTATGGAGAATGGGGGTTTATGACCCATCCCAAAAGCCATTCGCAACATAAAAATATAAAAGGCTCGGTTAAAACCATTACTATTGAAGAAATTATAAAAGAAAATAACCTGCCATGTATAGACATCCTTAAAATTGATATCGAAGGTGCCGAGAAAGAACTGTTTGATAGCAATTTTCACGAGTGGATTGCCAAAACACGATGTATTATTATTGAACTTCACGACAATATGAAAAAAGGAGCATCGCAAAGTTTTTTTAAAGTTATCAGCCAATACAATTTTTCATATTCTCATCGAGGTGAAAACCTCGTCTTTATCAATAATGATAATTAACTAAATTGTTGCCCCAATAAAAGCATAACACCACTGCACAGTTAAAAAAGAACAAAGGATTGTTTCAATGAACAATCAGTGAAATACAAAACTCAAAATACAAAATCTCGAATTCGAAACCTTCTATCCGAAACTTTGACCTCGAAAATAGAACGCAGGTAACGCAGATTAAGCAGATAAACGCAGAATGCAAATCTTAAAACTTCAAAACATAAATCCCTGAACCCGAAACCTTGAACCCAAAACGTTGAACCCGAAACCCAAAATTCAGAACCACAAATACAACTCACCTCTACTACACCATTTTTAAGATATTCTTTTTAAACAAGCGGACAGAAATCAAGGTCATTACGAAACCGATTGTTACCAACACGGCCATTTTTGGTAAAATATCAGCCAGAGGCAAATTCCTCCAAAAAATATCATAAAACCCTTGAATACCCCAATAGTTTACACTGATAACGGCAATTTTTTGCATGATTGCAGGCATGATAAAAAGCGGAATCATACTACCGCCAATAGCTGACATTACCAAAATGATAATAGTACTTAACCCTTGTAATTGCTGCCGTGATTTTGCTATGGCCACTAAAAATATTCCGAAACTCGAAACGGCAAAAGCAGTGCATATAATCATCAATAACAGCGAGGGTACATCTTTAAAAATGGGCAAGCCGAAGACCAGCCATGAAAATACAAACATTACTGCCAATTGCAAGATGGCAATAGTTAAAGAAGTTGCCATTTTACCAAATAAGATATCGATAGGTTTTACAGGGGCATATAATAAGCGTTTCAGGGTACCGGCTTCTTTTTCGTCTAACAAGCCGCTGCCAATACCGGTAATACTGAATAATAACATCATAATGGCCGTTCCGGCAACAGCCTGTATCAATCCTAAATTTCCTTTGTCTTCGCCTTCTTTTCGCATCGATGTCATTTTTAATTCCATCGTCGCGTTCGTAGTACCACTAATACCTTCACTATCGGCATCCATATCCTTAAAAACCTTCTCTTTGGTCTCTTGGGGCATGCCCAGAAAATTCTTTTCAAAATAAGTGTTCATTTTTGCTTTGACACTTTTACGGCCGATAGAACTCATCAGGTGTTGCATCAATACCGATTGTAACATTCCCATTTCAATCTCCCGAGCCGCATCGTATTTTAATTCTAAGGGTAATTTTTTTCCTGCCTGTATAGAATCTTGAAATCCTTTTTCAAAAATAAGCACCCCAACATAACTGCCTTTTCGTACCAAATCAATAGCTTCTTTTTTCTCTTTGGCAATCATTACCAAGCCTTTTAATGAGTCTAAACCCGCAATAACAGCTTGGGAATCTGCTGAGTTGTCATTATCTGATACTAACAAGGATACAGACCGTTGTTTAGTGCTACCTCCCACGCCACCAAAAGCAAAAGCAAATAATGAAATCAATACTATGGGCAACAAAAAAGTGAGCAAAACACTTCGTTTATCAGAAAAATATAATTTTAAGTCTTTTTTAAAAATAGTAACTATCATGGTTAGTGGTTTTTTAGAACATTGTTTTTAATCTCTCAGTTGCTTTCCTGTAAAACTGAGAAAGACAGCCTCTAAGTTTGGTTTTTTTAATTGTAAATCGCTTATTATTAAATTATTATTATTGCAAGTAGTGATGACGCGGGCTAAGTCTTTATTGGCATCACATTCAAAAGAAATCACGTTGTTGGTTTGTGTAATTTTCAATTGTAATTGCGCCTGTAGTTTTTCTAATGATGCTTTCGAAATCGACTCAAAAGAAATTTCTATTTTTTCTTTTACACCACTCTGCTGTTGCAATTCGGTTTGGGTACCCTGAGAAACAATTTGGCCGTTATCTATAATGGCAATTCTGTTGCATAGGCGCTCAGCTTCTTCCATGTAATGGGTTGTATACACAATAGTCATCCCTTGGCCGTTTAAGGTTTCAATTACTTCAAAAATCCGATTTCTACTTTGTGGGTCAACTCCTACTGTGGGCTCGTCCATAAATAAAATCTTAGGATTGTGTAATAATGCCGAAGCAATGTTTACCCTTCGTTTCATACCTCCCGAATAGCTTTCAATCAAATCGTTTTTCCTATCGGATAAGCCTATGAGTTCTAAGAGTTTATCAATATTTTGTTTCAGTTTTTCAGACGGAACTTTATACAAACTCCCCCAAAACCATAAATTGTCATAAGCCGAAAATTTATCGTATAATGAAATTTCTTGTGGAACCACTCCTATCAACTGCTTGCATATCTCAGGATGTTTCTTTAAATCATTACCATCGATCAAAATAGTACCCGTATCACTTGGAAGAATGGTACTCATCATATTGATAGTAGTCGATTTTCCGGCACCATTGGGGCCTAAAAATCCGAAAACTTCACCTTTGTTAATGGTAAAACTAATATCTTTTACCGCTTGTAAATTGCCAAAAAATTTGGATAGGTGGGTTACTTGTATCATGTCGATTTGATTTTGATACTTCAAAAGTCATTCTAAAATGACACAGTAAAAACTTAAAACTACCGAATTGTTGTTTTTTTAGGATGAAGTGTACTTACTTTACTCAGCATATAAATGTGTAGAATCAAAAACATTGCCTATTTGTTACCAATCAATAACCTGCAACCCTTTATGCTTGATAAAAGCATTTGTTTTGCTAAAATGCTTATTGCCAAACCAAAATCCGCGATTTGCACTTAATGGTGACGGATGTCCGCTGGTCAACACATGATGTTTAGAAGTATCTATTTTAGCCCCTTTTTTTTTGGCAAAACCTCCCCACAATAAAAACACTACATTTTCTTTCAACTGTGATATGTTAGAAATTACGGCATCGGTAAACGTTTCCCATCCTTTATGCTGATGTGAGCCTGCTTGGTGTGCCCTCACTGTTAAGGTAGCATTTAATAACAATACACCTTGTTTTGCCCATCGTTCAAGGTTACCATTTTCAGGAATTGGCTTTCCGATATCGGATTCTATTTCTTTAAAAATATTTTGCAATGACGGTGGTTTTTCAACCCCGTCATTTACCGAAAAACACAATCCGTTTGCTTGCCCTACGCCGTGATACGGGTCTTGCCCGATAATAACAACTTTTAAATCGTCAAAAGCACAAAAATCAAAAGCAGAAAAAATACGGCTTCCTTTCGGAAAACATCGATATTGCCTATATTCTTGTTTTACAAAAGCGGCCAGCTTATTAAAATAATCTTTTTCAAATTCATCCTGTAAAACAGGTTTCCAACTTTCTGCAATTGTTACATTCATTTTACTCGTTAAAAATTGGTTACTTTGCAAATGCAATCAAAGATACAATTTTGAAGATTACCAAAAAAACACTGAGCGACCTAGAATTTGATACTGTACGCACTAGTATTGCCAAGTATTGCACTACAGGTTTGGGTAAAAAAGGGGTACTTCAAATCGAACCTATTGCCGATAAAACAAGCCTCTTACAAGCATTGCACCAAACCAATGAATACTTGGCTTCTTTTGAAAGTGAAAACAGCATCCCAAACCATCATTTTGAAGAAATTACCAAAGAGATTCATATATTGGGTATTGAAGACAGCTTTTTAGAAGCCGCTTCTTTTCAAAACATAGCTACTATTTCTGAAACTGTAAATAATTTACTCCAATTTTTTAAAAAATTTAAGGAATATTTTCCGGTACTCCATAGCCTTTCTCAAGAGGTAACCTATACCAAAGACATCATTGAAAGTATTGCTAAAATTATTGACCGTTTTGGTGAAGTAAAAGACAATGCTACCCCAGAATTGAGAATAATCCGTAAAGAAATCAATACAGTTAGAGGCCAAATTGGCGCTAGTTTTACCAAAGCATTAAACCATTATGCCAAATACGATTTTTTAGATGACATTAGAGAATCGGTTCTCAACAACCAACGGGTTTTAGCGGTACAAGCCATGCACAGGCGTAAGGTAAAAGGTACCATTTTAGGAAGTTCAAAAACAGGAAGTATCGTTTTTATCGCCCCCGAAGCCACCTTGAAATTAAATAGAGAACTCCAAAATTTGGTTTATGAAGAGCAACAAGAAATAATCAGGATTTTAAAAATGCTCACCAATACCCTCAGGCCGTTTCGCGAGTTGTTACTTCAATACCAACACTATGTAACACATATTGACGTGGTTGCGGCAAAAGCCCGCTATGCTGTTCAAATAAACGGATTATTGCCACTTATTTCTGAAGTAAAAAAAGTATTTTTAAAAGATGCCTACCATCCTATACTTCTTGAAAATAATTCCAAACAACAACTCAAAACCGTACCCCAAACGTTAGAACTGCACCAACAACAACAAATCATTGTCATTTCAGGCCCCAATGCCGGTGGTAAAAGTATCACCCTCAAAACCATTGGGTTGTTACAGGTAATGATACAAAGTGGTATGTTGATTCCGGTTCACGAACGCAGTGAAGTTTATTTTTTTGATACCATTCTTACCGATATAGGCGATAATCAATCTATTGAAAATCAGTTAAGTACTTATAGTTATCGATTAAAAAATATGCGTACTTTTTTACGTAAATGCAATAGCAATACCTTATTTTTAATCGATGAATTCGGTACCGGAAGCGACCCTGAGCTCGGTGGTGCCTTGGCAGAAATCTTTTTAGAAGAGTTCTATAATAAAAATGCTTACGGCGTAATTACCACACATTATTCAAACTTAAAAGTATTGGCAGACGAACTCGAAAATGTAAGTAATGCCAATATGCAATTTGATGAAAAAACCTTAGAACCTTTGTTTAAACTGTACATAGGCCAAGCCGGAAGCTCATTTACGTTTGAAGTTGCCCAAAAAAACGGAATTCCTTTCAACATCATCAACAGAGCTAAAAAAAGGGTCGAACGCGGAAAAATACGCCTAGACAATACCATTTCAAAACTGCAAAAAGAACGCAATAAACTCAGAAAAACTTCAGAAAGCCTAGAAAACGAACAGACAAAAGCGAAGTTGCATTCAGAAAATTTATCAGAAAAAGAATTGAAAATTCAAGAGAAATTAGAAAGTTTTCAAGAATTGTATGAGAACCATCAAAAAATGTTATCGATGGGTAGAAAGCTCAATGAACTGGCTAACCACTATTTTCAAACCAATAACAAAAAGAAACTCTTGGCCGATTTTATGAAATGGATGCTTATTGAAAAAAGTAAATACGTTAAAATACATAAACCCGAGAGCAAGTCAAAAGCGGTAAAAAAACAAGAAAAAATTAAAAAAATTGCTGCCGAAAAGAAACTGGAAACGGTAAAAAAAGAAGTGATAACTGCCGTAAAAAAAATTAGGCAACAAAAAAAGACTGTCAAAAAAAAGAAAGCCAAAGCCATGGCTGATTATATTTTTAAGATAAATGACAGCGTTCGTTTAATTGATGGCAGGGCCGTTGGCACCATTGACAAGATAGAAAAAAACATAGCTACCGTTAATTATGATTTGTTTACCACAAAGGTAAATACCGCCCAGTTAGAATTGGTAAAATCAGCAAAAAAACCCAGCTAATTATCTAAAAACTACACTATTAAAATGTTAAAGTGAATTTATTTTCTTAAATTTATCACAACTAAAACTTTTTAATTAACTAAACACTACCTTACATGAAGAAATTTTTCGCTCTTTTGCTTTTTCTTTTATTTATTCTGTTGGCTTGGTTAAGCTGGAATTGGTATAAAGAAACTATTCTTTGTTGTGATGACTCTGTACAGGTCAAAGCAACAGAAGAAAAAACCTCAAGTCCGGTGCCCGTACAATACGGCCCGTTGGTTTTTGGTTGGAACTCGGGCAAAGTCATCACAAATGATTTGTGGCCCCAACGGAAAAAAGAAATCTTATCCGGTTTTTCAAAAGGTAAAATGTTGCGTATTGTGGGCCCCTTTTTTGCCGATGAAACCAACAGCACTACTTTTGATAACTTAGGCTTGGCACGGGCTGATGCCGTTAGGCAATTGCTAGCAGATTCAATCGCTACCGATAAAATAGAAATTGATGCCGCCTTGTTAGAATTTACAGAAGATGCTAAGTCAAAACCCTTTGAAGGCATCCTCATCAATTGGGTGGTGAGAAATGAAAATATCCAAGAAATTGATACCGAAACCTTAATTTATTTCCCTAGCAACTCTTCTCAAAAATTAGAAAATGCCAATATCAATGATTATCTGACAAAGATTGCGGCAAATTTAAAAGAGAATGACAAAACGGTTACCTTAACCGGCCACACCGACAACCACGGAGAAAGTAACTACAATGAATGGCTAGGGTTACGGAGAGCCAATACCATTAAAAAACTACTTGTTAATTTTGGCATCGAAGCCAAAAGGATTACAATAGCTTCTAAAGGCGAAACCGAACCTATTGCTACCAATGATACTGAAGAAGGAAGGCAAACCAATCGTAGGGTTGTATTAAAAATTGAATAAATTTAAAAATCAAACAAAAAATAAAATTATGTTATTACAAATAAAAACAACAGCTTGTGACGGAACGGACGTTTTCTGGACATGGCTCTTATGGCTACTCGGCGCTTTTATATTAGGATTTCTTTTAGGATGGTTGTTAAAACAACTCTTTAGCGAAAATGACACCGAAGAAAATACTTTTGATTACGATGCGAAAATTAGAGGCTTGGAAGCCGATTTAGCGGCATGCCGAAAAGAAAAAACAAAACTTGAGTTAGGCGCCGCAGCTACTACGGCAGCTTCTCTTGTCGCGGCTCCTGCTGTTGCCAACGATGCGGTTAAAGACGATTTGACAAAAGTAGAAGGCATTGGCCCCAAAATAAAAGGCTTGCTCAATGATGACGGTATTTGGAGTTTTGTACAACTCTCTGAAGCTTCTCTTGATAGGTTGCAAAAAATATTAGACAATGCCGGGCCCCGTTACCGAATGCACAATCCTAAAACTTGGGCAGCCCAAGCAACATTAGCTGCTGAAGGTAAATGGGATGAACTAAAAAAATGGCAGAATGAACTAAAGGGCGGATTGTAAATTGCTTTTTTAAAACAAATGAGAAGCCGATTAAAAATGTACTTTTAACCGGCTTCTTTTTTATTCTTCAGCATATCGCTGCATCTCGCGGTCATAAAACTGTGATGCCAACGCAATTAATTCATTAATTTCATTGGCCAACTCAATGTCACTTGTAGCTTGTACTTCTTCTAACCATTCAATTTCATCAGTTGCTAAATTGATAATAAACTGAGGGTATTCGGTATGGATAATAAAAATGGCTTCCGGAAAATCGGTATTGTCACCGAGTAAGAATTTGGGTAATTTCACACTTATAAATTTATATTAATTAACTGTTTTGCAGCATTTTCACTCAATAAAATAAAACCACAAAGGCAAACTACCTCTATATATTTATACCCTTTTGTGGAGGCTCTTATCTTTTTATACCAAATCCCTTCGGGTTTTATGGTTTTTATTGTATCAAATCAACAATTTCTGTATATATCTGTTCTCCTACTTCATCGCCATACAAGTTTACTGAAAAATCGGCTGTACTTTCTTTAAATTTTTGAAAAGCTGCGGTCATTTTAGCTGTATTGGCTCCTACGATAACCGCAAACCCATTGATTACCAATTCTATCCATTCGGTTTCATCACGGGCAATGATACAGTGTTTTTTATTGAAAAAAGCCTCTTTTTGGAGTCCGCCACTGTCAGTAACTACCATCTTACAATGCTTTAACAGTTCGAGCATATCAAAATACCCTACGGGTTCTATAAAATCAATTGCATAGGTTATATGGTTTTTTTCTAAAATTTTTCGCGTTCGCGGATGCAAGGGCACTACTACTTTAGTATCTGAATTCATCTGTTCTAACCCTTCAAAAATAGCTGTCAGCCTATCGATATCATCTGTATTTTCTTGCCGGTGGATGGTTGCTAATACAAAAGCATTGCCCGTAAGCGATAACTCTTTAAGAATGGATGATTTTTGAGCAGAAATCTTTCCGTAGAATGCTACGGCATCTTTCATAATATCACCGCTCTTTACAATTTTTATCGGTAAGTTGCCAAAACCTTCTTTTTGCAAATTGGCAACGGCTGTATCGGTTGGGCATACGAGCACATCTGAAATCCTATCTGTTAATATCCGATTAATTTCTTCAGGCATTTTCATATTAAACGAACGCAATCCTGCTTCAATATGAATCACGTTGATATCCATTTTTTTAGCAGCCAATGCTCCGGCAATGGTAGAATTGGTATCTCCGTAAATAACTACTGCTTGTGGTTTTTCTTGCTGTAAAACGCTTTCAATCTTTTCTAGCATTTGGCCTGTCATGGCGCCATGGCTCAATCCGTTAATATCTAAATTATAGGCAGGTTTCGGAATTTGCATTTCGGCAAAGAAAACGGCACTCATATTGGCATCATAATGTTGGCCAGTATGAACTATAACTTCTTCTATTTCATTGTGTTTTGCAATAATTCTACTCAATACAGCAGCTTTTACAAATTGTGGCCGGGCTCCCAATATGGTAACTATTTTTTTCATACTCATTTCATCAATTTTTTTTACTCATCTGTTTTGCAATAGCATTGCCAATTGTTTTGTCAGGTTTTTGCGATGGTATTGCTCACAATTTTTTGACCTGACTGCTAAATTATGATTTTTATAGGCTTCGTAATAGTTTTCTATTACATTTCTCAATTGTACGGCATCATCAAAATCTACTACTGTGCCAGAATTTGTAGTACTGATAATTTCGGCCAAATCACCATCTTCGGGTGCGATGGCCAACATTGGCCGTTGGGCTTGCAGGTATTCAAATACTTTTCCGGTGACAATCCCTTTGGCATTGGGTACTTTATTGACTGCCAACAATAAAACTTGCGCTTTCTTTTGATATTTAATAACCTCATTATGCGGAACATAATCCATAATTTTTACATGAGGCATTAAATGGTAATTACGAATATCAGTTGCTACCTCAGCGGCCACCTTGCCAATTAATTTCAATTGAAAATCACGGGCAAAGTCGCTATTTTCTCCAATGAGTGCCGCCAATACTTTCCAAAGTATTTTCGGGTTTCTATCAGCGTTCATCAAACCGACGTGCACCAATGTAAATTTAGTGTCGAGTTGCACTTCAGAAATTTGTGGTTCTGTATCAAAACCATTGGTAATTACCTCAATATTTTTATTGTACTTTTCATAATCTTCTTTCATCGTGTTGCTAACCACCACTATGCCATCGGCTTTGCTGACTACTTCCCTTTCTAACTGTTGGTGTTTCTGAATAGATTTTTTGGTCAGTGGCAATTGATGAAAATAATCAATGGCAGTCCACGGGTCACGAAAATCGGCTATCCACCGCACACCTAACTTTTGGTGCAATTGTAAGCCTATCAAATGCAAACTGTGTGGCGGCCCTGTTGTAATTACAGCATCTAAATGGTGATTTGAAAGGTAATTAGTTAAAAATACAACCGAAGGTTTTACCCAAAATTTCCGGGCATCGGGTATAAAATAATTGGCTCTGATATAGTGTGCTACCTTACCGAAAAAAGAAGGATTAGTAGCTAAAAAGCCCGCACTGGTTTTTGTATTTTTTTTTGAAAAAATTGATAACAGGTTATTGGGTTCTTTGATAGGTAGTTTTAGTATTTCTACGGTATCAGCAACTTCTTTTTGTAAGGTCTCATCGAGAATGGCATATTTAGGGTTCTCTACCGTATAGACTACAGGGCTAATACCATATTGCGGTAAATATTTGACGAATTTCAGCCATCGTTGTACGCCTGAACCTCCTGCGGGTGGCCAATAATATGTAATGATTAGAACTTTCAAGAATGGTTTTCTATAATTTTTAGTAATTGCTTTTCCCGTAAGCGAAGAGGATAATTTTCTGCTATTCTTTTACTCGCTAACATACGTAACTTTTCTTTCTCCTCTGCTGTTAATAGTACTATTTTTTCTACGGTTTCGAGTATTATTTTAGCATCGTTTTTATCAATAACAACACCTGAGTCGCCAATCATTTCAGAAAGTATCCCCACATTGCTAACTATCGGAATGCAACCGCACAACATAGCTTCACTCAATGCACATCCAAAACCTTCATTGATAGATAACTGTACATAAAACTCATTTTTTTGATAGGCCTCTCTTAATTTCTCGGGAGCTAAATAAGGGTAGCACTTTAGGTTATCGGGCATTTTTTGCATCTTTTGTTGCATTTCTTCTGAAAGGCCTACCAATGTAAATCTACACGTTTTAAAATGCCGAGCCATCTGTATAAACATATCGATTCCTTTTAACCTAAAAGCTGTGGTATTAGAAATTGAAGCCACTGTTATAAACGCGTTAGCCTCTCTTTTTTTATGCGTATTTTTCCAAAAATCAATATGAAACCCATTGGGGATGACAGTATACGGTGTTTTTAACTTCGGAAAGAAATAGCGAAATCCTTGTTTTTTATGGATACAACTACTGTCATATGTATATGCCGTTTCTACTAATGCCTCGCTAACCGGTAATAATTCTGTAGCATATTTATAGGAATAATAAATAAAAGTACGAAGAATAGGTTTTCGTAAGCTACCGTAGTGGTAGCTAGGAAACGAAACACAATCGGTTCCGTTTAAAATAATAAATACCGGGGTGTTGAATAGTTTCCCTAAAAGTGTAGGCAGTAAAGACCAATAGCCGCCAAAAGATACAATAACGGCTTTTGTATGTGCCATTTTTAAAAGCAGCCAACAAAATTGGTGGATTAAAAAAAAAGGCAGTAGGTATTTACGGTACCATGTATATGTATTTCTAATGACCGTAAATTTTTTTGACAAAAAGGCAATATCACCTTCCATAAATGTTGAACTGTTTGGATATATATAGATTAATTGTTCTTTTTTTAACATCTGACAGTAACTTTATTGATAGCCCATAAAATCCTTAAAATCTTGCAGCCGTTGCTGTTTTGCCTCGGGTTGCAATCCATAAGCCTTATCGGTTGTAATGGCATTCAAATATGTTAGTAATTGTTTTTTAGTATCTGTTTTACATATTTTTTTTATAAGTTGTTGCAGGCTTTTTTTAATCGCTTCTACTTCGTTTTTATCAATGGTTACACACTTTTCTAAACATTGCACATAATAGCTGTAAAAATAAAAATGGTCGAATAAAAGTGAATTTTCATGCCGTTTTTCGTCAATAAAAACTAATTTTTCAGCAGTGTCAATTAATATATTCAAATGTGTAAAATCTCCGTGTAATCCGGTTTTTAAAATCTCTTTCCATCGTTTTTCCAAGGCTTTTTCGATAAATACTATCTTCTTAAAATATTCTTGTTTTGTATATGCTTCTATCAACGTATATCCTATAAAATTTTCTCTTTTCCATTGGTGCTGCTCGGCTTCTTTATAAACATAAACAGGCTTATTATCCTTATCAAATTCAAAAATCACTTTTTTTTGATTGTTGATATATCCCATTTTAATGGCATCATTTGGCAGTTGCAAAATCAACTGTTTCTTTTTAAAAAATAGAGTAAATAAAAAATGGCCTATCCGGGTTTTTCTCATTCTAAACGCTGAGGAATTTTTTGGTGAAACCTGTATACTCAATGCATTAAACAGTCTGTTTTTTAGTATGTTAACATCAGAATACAGTAAGCATAAACTTTGTTGCTTTGGAAAATAAAATAGCTTTTTTTCCATTTTTCAATTAGTTACTGCACAGTAATAACTTTCTGTTTTTTTGAAGCGGGTCATCATCAGAAACTTCATTTATAAGGTGTACTTCTTTATAATTGCTTTTGAGGTAATCTATCTGTTCTTCTTGTTGTACAACACTTCCGTTTGATTCAAATAACAGGTGTGTACTGATACTTTTGACAAAATCGATAACCTCTTTCCAGTTTTTAAGCCACATACAAACTGACAGCAAAAAAGAAATATCAACGCCATTGCCCGGAAGTAAGTCTTTGATATATGACAGGTTTTCTTTTTCGAGGTCAAAAACATAAAATTGTAAGTGTTCGTTCTTTGAAAACGATTTTATTTTATTGGCAACATTTACCATTTTACTGTCGTAATCAATTCCGATACCTTGTTTGATTTTATCGGCACAGGCATGTAACATTCCACCTTGGTTACTCCCAATATCCAATACTGTTTTACCGGTAAAATCATAGGGTATATTTTTAAACCTCTCTGAAGGGTTGCGTTGCCCAACTAAAGTTTTATCACCTAGTTGCAGGGTGTGGTAACCTGAATTATACAATTCGCCCGAGTAAGTAGCTCCGCTCTTTTTAGTATAATTTAATAGGTTAATTACTTTTAGCTCTTCACTATTAAATGTATTTGAAGGGTCAACTTCTATTCTTTCCGGTAAGAACTTTTTTTCGCTCCCCAATTTTTTCTTTATATATTTTATGATTGCCATACTTACTCTTTCGCTTTTTTCGTGTAAAAAATCCATCCTATTAAAATCAACAGTACTAATCCGTAGGAGGTAAGGGTAATGATATTTCCTCGTTGGATGATGGCGGGTTCAAATTTAAAAACAATTTCGTGTTTTCCCACAGGTACTATCATGGCTCGCAACACATAATTTACCCTAAAATGTGGTGTGGGCTTACCATCAATATAGGCCTTCCATCCGTTTTTATAATACATCTCAGAAAATACGGCCAATTGTTCTTTAGCGGTATGGCTTTTATATTTCATTTCATTGGGTTGGTATGAAATTAGTTGGATGCTTGCCAAACTGTCTTTTTCAAAAGTAGTTGTTGGCAATAACTCTTTAAATTTGCTATTAACTATGGCTTTTTCTTTAGTATGTAAGCTGTCTAGGGCTTTTATTTCTTCATCGGCCGTATTGACAAATTCAACAGTATTGACAAACCATGCATTGCCATTGGCATCAAAATTTTGTTGCAAGCGTGCCTTGCCTTGCCTATCGGGAAAAATAATATATTTTGTATTAAGCATATTCAATACTTCGATATTATTTTTAACAATTTGATAATCAAACAATTCTTGATAACGCCTTGGTTTTGCAGCGTGATAGCCACCAATAGAATTGTGAAAATACGAAGTGCTTCCGTCATTCATCGGGTCTACCAAGAAATTAACTACCCTAAAATACGATGTGTCTTTTAAAATCTCTTTGTCAATGGCCGATGCTTGAAAGGGTTTTTCTTCACGCTTTTTTGTTACAAAGTCATCGGCATTCACATAGCGTTTGTCTACGCCGGCCAAATCGAATACAATCAGCACGGCAAAAGCAATAGTTACTATATTTTTATTGACTTTTTCTTTTACATACACCCATAACAATCCTGCCGACAGTACAATTAATAGCAGCGACCGAATACTGTCTTTAAAAAAAATGGCTTTTCTATCGGCGACAATGGCATTTGTAATCCCTGTAATTTGTTGTTCTAAATTAGCATCTCTTGCAGGGCTTTCAAAGCTAAACAAGCTAGTACCGAAAAGTGTAAACAGCAGGGCAACACCTCCAACGATATACAAGCTATACTTGAGGTATTTTTCTTTTTCTTTTTTGTCAATTTTTCCGTTTAGCCATTCATTCAATGCCAATAGTGCCAATAGGGGCATTGCCAATTCGGCAATGACTTGTAATGACGATACGGCTCTGAACTTATCGTACAACGGCACGTAGTCTATAAAAAAATCGGTTAGCCATGAAAGGTTTTTTCCCCAACTCAATAAAATGGCAAAAATGGTAGTTGCCACTAACCATTTTTTGAGTTTTCCTTTTACTAAAAAGATTCCTAATACAAACAAAAATAGTATGATGGCACCCACGTAGGCCGGAGCTTCTACAAAAGGTTGCAGACCCCAATAGGTGGGTACATTTTTCGAAAATTCCCTAGCTTGCTTTCTTCCGATTTTATCTTTTAAAAAATGATATGTTTTAGCATCCCTCCCTAAATTCTCTCTGCTCCCACCACCATAAAATCTGGGTATCAACAAATTAAAAGTCTCTAATTTTCCGTAACTATATTGGGTAATATAATCTTTTGACAGGCCTGAAGTACTTTCCTGTTTGGGATTTCCGTCGGGCGTAATGGTCAATTCACTTTTACTCCGTGTACTGTTTTTGGCATATTCTTGGGTGGCCATTAAGCTAGTGGCATTCATCCCTACTGCCAATAGTACCGCAACGAGCAATACTCCGGCACCTTTAAAAAAGTCAACAATGGTTTTTTCTTTTACAGCATCAATTAAATATACCATCCCTAAAATGAGTACCATAAACAATAAGTAATAGGTCATTTGCGGATGGCTGGCATTTATTTCAAAAGCCATACCTAGAGCTGTCAGTATAAATCCTAACAGGTAATTTCGTTTAAATACCGATAAAATTCCTGCCAATACAACGGGCATATACGCAATGGCATGGGCTTTTGCATTGTGGCCGGCACCAAAAATGATGATAAAATAGGTAGAAAAGCCAAAAGCTAAGGCTCCTACGATGGCTAATTTCCACTCAACGTTTAACACATACAAGAGAATAAAAAAACCAATAAAATACAAGAATAAGTAATCGGCAGGGCGTGGTAAAAAACGCAGTAATTTATCAATTTTTTGGATGTAATTGTTCGGATAGTAAGCACTAACATTATAAGCGGGCATTCCTCCGAAAGCCCTGTTTGTCCAATATGGTTCTTGATGGTGTTCTTTACGGAAATCTACAATTTCTTTTGAAACACCCCGAAACTGGGCAATATCACTTTGAAATAATTTTTTCCCTTCCAGCACGGGAGAAAAATAAGCCAATGACACCATAACAAATACTACAATGGCTATTACAAAAGGGATAAATTTATTATTTTTCATTTAAGTATTTCTATTATTTTCTAATGGCACTATAAATATCTCTATAGCTTATAAGGCAATATAGTTACAATCAACGACAGGCACCTCATGCTAAAAAATTATTCAACCTCTTCATAATCAACATATTCACCCACATCATCGCTGCTTTTTTTGGTTTGTCCCGGAGTTTTATCAATAATCGTTTCCCCCTCTTTTACGGATTGTTCTCTTGAAACATTTTCTTGCTGCTGTTGATTGAATTTTTTTTCTACATTACGCATCATATTCTTTAAAATTACCGGAAACACATACTTTCCAATAATTTTAACAGCGTAGTAAATCAACACCAGAATAAGTATGGTCCTAAGAAAACCTGATATATATGCTAGTTGCATAAAACTATAATGGTTTAAAATAAATTTTAATGTTGCCTTCAAAAATAACAATTTGAACGCAACTAACGCGTTTAGTTATAGATAAAAATGTTTAATTTGTAAAATTATAAAATCAGTTATGCGAAAAATCGGATTGTTTTTACTATTCATCAGCTGTTTTCAAGTGGGTACGGCGCAATATACCGAACTTATCAATTCGAGAAGGCCGGGTTTTACAGATAGCCCTTATAGTATAGGCACCAATGTTTTGCAAGTAGAAAGTGGTTTATTTTATCAGAATCAAAATGATAAAGCCTTTAAATTTAAATCGTTCGGCACTGATATTATGTTGCGTTACGGGCGGTTTTTTGAAAAATTGGAATTCGATTTAAATCTGGCTTTTCAACATGACAAGGTAACGTTTGCCAACCCGTTGCTCAATCCGAATGTTACCCGAACCGGACTTTCACGATTAACCATAGGCGCCAAATATTTGGTATATATGCCCAAATACAAAGATAAGTCGAAAGAAATAAGGAGTTGGAAAGCAAAAACAAAATTCGACTGGAAAAGGCTTATTCCTTCAATAGGTGTTTATGCCGGTGCCAACCTCCCTATTACCAAGCACTTTATTGGCGGTAACTTTCCCCAATTGGTAGAAGATTCTTTTAGCCCCAGAATTGCCCTGTACACACAAAATGACTTTACGGATAGGTTTATTTTCTTAATGAATTTAATTGCTGACCGAATTGGTTCGGGGCAACAAGAAAATTCATATATTTTAACAGGTACATATACGGTTAATGACAAGTTATCGGCTTTTATTGAACACCAAGGTATTTTTAAAGACAATGACATTCCGAACGATTTTCAATTTGGTGGCGGAATGGCTTATTTACTGTCAAAAGACATGCAAGTTGATGCTTCTATAAGAACTATAAAAGACAGGGATGGCTCTACATTTTTGTTTAGTGCCGGCTTTGCCTGGAGAATTATGGATAAACATCAAGATGCTTATAAAGTAGTAGATTCTGAAGGCAATGTTACTAAAACCGAGAAAAAAGGAAATTTCTTTTCGAGGTTATTTGGCAAAAAGAAAGATAAAAAACTACGAAAAGTAAAAAAGGTAAAAGCTAAAAAACGCAAAATAAAAGAGCTAAAACCCAAGAAAAGTAAAAAACAAAAAAGAGCAGAAAAAGCAGCTAGAAAAAAAGTCAAACAAGATAAAAAGAAGAAAAAGAAAAAGGCAAAAGATTATAACAAAAACTATGAACCGCCAAAAGACAATACGGTAGATGATAACAATTAAAGAGGTTTTTACAAAACGAGGCCTCAAGCAATTTGTAAAGTTTCCATTTCGTTTATACAAGGGTAACCCTTATTGGATACCGCCCATTATAAAAGATGAATTAGCAGGATTTGACACTTCTAAAAACCCCGCTTTCAACAATGCCGAAGCTCGATTTTTTCTCGCCTATAAAAATGATGAAATTGTCGGTAGGGTTGTTGCCATTATCAATTGGACGGAAATAAAACAACAAGGGTTGAAAAAAATGCGTTTCGGCTGGTTTGATGTTATTGATGATATTGCCGTAAGCAACGCCTTGCTAAATAAAGTTTATGAAATTGGCAAACAACATCAATTAGAATATATTGAAGGCCCGGTAGGGTTTACAAACTTAGATAAAGTAGGGGTTTTAACAGAAGGGTTTGACGAGTTGGGTACTATGATTACATGGTATAACCACCCGTATTACAAAGAACATTTAGAACAATTAGGCTTTGTAAAAGAAAAAGGATATTTAGAATTTCGCTTTCCGTTTAAAAATGTAAAGCCCGAATTTTTTAAAAAAGTAGTACAAATTATTAAAAAGCGCTATCAACTCAAGGCATTAAATTTTACGACCACAAAAGAAATTATGCCCTATGTTGACAGGATGTTTGACCTGTTTAATGAATCGTATGCCAAACTGTCTTCTTTTGTACCCGTTTCTGAAGCCCAAAAAACCTATTTTAAAAAGAAGTATATCGGTTTTATAAATCCGGAGTACATCCAATTTGTAACCGATAAAGATGATAATCTGGTGGCTTTTGCCATCGTAATGCCTTCTTTTTCTGAGGCCTTGCAAAAAGCCAACGGCAGACTTTTTCCGTTTGGGATTTTTCACCTGTTAAGAGCAAAAAAGCACAGTAAAGATGTTATTTTTTACCTTATCGGAGTGCATCCTGACTATCAAAACAAAGGCGTACACGCCATTATCTTTGACCAATATTATGAGGTATTTACTAAAAAAGGAATTCAGCAGTGCATCAGGACTCCGGAGCTAGAAGATAATACGGCCATTCATCAGATTTGGAAAACTTTTAATCCTGAAATAAAAAAGAAGAGATGCACGTATCGTAAAAATATTTAGTTATAAATGTGCTATGCTCATTTTAGTGGGTAAAAATAGAAATTGCAAAAAACTGAATGTATGAGTAACGTTTTTCATCCACTTTTAAAATGTAGTTTTACCCTTAAAAAACCGTATTTTTGAGATTTGATTATTATTTGTTATTTGTGTTTTGAAATTTAAGCCACTACTTTTGGCATATAGGCTTATAAATAAACTACCTCGATGCAGGCATACGAGGTATTAAACGGAGTTTGCTACGCAAACATCATGAATTCTGACCCAAGGGTCGGGAAATTAAACCACACCTTCTCGTCTGCCGAAGCGGAACGCGAAGAAGGATTAAAGAGTTATTATACGTACAATGAAAAAAATTATATTGATAATACTAAGTGCCGCCGTCATCATAGGAGGTATTATCGGATATAGCTATTACGCTAAAATATACGCTCCTAATGTGATTGAAAATACCGATATTTTTATTCCTAGAAATGCCACTTTTGAAGAAGTAACCCAACTTATTGAGCCCCATATCAAAAATAAAAATGGTTTCGATTGGGTGGCACAACAGAAGAAATATCCCGCTATGATAAAACCCGGGAAATATACCATCACCAAAGGGATGAACAATAATGAACTGATAAATTTACTGCGCAGTGGCAAGCAAACTCCCGTAAAAGTAACCTTTAACAATCAAGATACGTTGGAAAAACTGGCGGGTAGGATTGCCGAACAAATCAGTGCCGATTCTACCGAAATAGTAGAAGCCGTTTTAGATACCGGTTTTCTCAAAAAAAATAACTTTACCAAAGCCAATGTCTTAGGCATGTTTATTCCGAATTCTTACGAATTTTATTGGACAACCTCTGCTGAGCAGTTCAGAGACCGAATGTTAAAAGAATACCATCGTTTTTGGAATACCTCTCGCCAACAAAAAGCAACAGCATTACAACTCTCAAGAAATGAGGTAATGACACTGGCATCTATCGTACAAAAAGAAACAGCCAAGGTAAGCGAACGCCCTCTCGTTGCCGGATTATACTTAAACAGGCTCAGAGACCATTGGGCCTTACAAGCAGACCCTACCATTATTTATATTTTAAAGCAAAAACACGGGCAAGATTATGAGGTAAAACGAGTATTAGACAACGACTTAAAAATAAATTCGCCCTACAACACTTATCAAAACACAGGGTTACCGCCATCATTAATTGCCATGCCCGATATTTCATCTATCGATGCCGTATTGAACCCCAAAAACCACGAATATTATTATATGTGTGCCAGTGTTACCAATATCGGTTCGCACGAATTTGCCAGAACCTTGGCACAACACAATCAAAATGCCATCAAATATCAAAAATGGTTAAGCAAACAAGGTATTAACAGGTAAGTTTATGAAGAAGATACTGCCTTCAATAAAAAAAATAGTACTTAGTACACTCTTGATTGCTTGTACTTTTCAGTTGTCGGCACAACAAACAGGTTCTTTTTGGCAACAATCAGACACCTTAAACAAACAGCGCAGAAAAGCCGTCTATATCACAGAAGCTGCTGCCGCAACCATTACGTTAATAGGGTTGAACCAATTGTGGTATGCCGATTTTAAACGATCGTCATTTCATACGGTCAATGACAATAGTGAGTGGCTGCAAATGGACAAAGCGGGTCATATAATAAGTTCGTATTATATAGGCAAAATGGGAATGAGTGTACTTGATTGGGCAGGCGAAAGTAAAAAAAATCAACTCATTTACGGAGCTACTTTAGGCTTTGCCTTTTTAAGTGCCGTTGAAGTATTGGATGGTTTTTCTGAACGATGGGGCTTTTCTGTGGGCGATATCGCAGCCAATGCTACCGGTACGGGTTTGCTCATCGGGCAAGAGTTATTATGGGACGAACAGCGTATACAATTAAAATATTCGTTTCATACAACGCCCTACCCTAATAGAAGGCCTGATTTACTGGGCGAAAATTTCTTAGAACAAACCATAAAAGATTACAATGGGCAAACGTATTGGCTATCAGCTAATTTATGGTCATTTAATAAAACAAGTAAAATACCTAAATGGTTAAATATCGCTTTTGGATATGGGGCAGAAGGAATGATTTCTGCCGATGAAGATATTTTTATCAACACTATTTTCTTGCCCGAACGAAAAAGGTTCAGGCAATATTATGTGAGCCTTGATATTGACCTTTCCAAAATAAAAACGCGTTCTAAACTACTGAAAACAGTATTTTCTACAATCAATTTCATCAAGATTCCGGCGCCAACTTTCGAAATTACTTCGAAAGGCACAAGCAAATTTCATCTATTATATTTTTAAATTGCTGAATTACAGTTAGTTAATTTTTTATTAAAAAGTGTGCTATTTATAAAAATAGTTGTATATTTGCACGCTAAATTTAAACACATCTAATGTGCTTTAAAGACTATCAAAAGTGAAAAAGAAACTACTTAAACTATCTGTCATAGTTATGGTACTGTATACTATAACTACCAGTTTTTCTAGTTGGAATAAATATACTGTTAAGTATAACGTACCTAGTGTCAATGCTATTGCCACGGTACCCCTAGAAAAAGAAACGCTTACAACATACAACTTTCCTTATGTAGGAAAATCGTATGTAGGATTTAAAGAAGCCCTAGCTTTTAAAGAATCTCAAGGTAACTATAATAGAATCAATACCTTAGGTTATTTAGGAAAATATCAATTTGGGAAATCTACCTTAAAAAGATTTAAAATTTACAATACTATTGACTTTTTAAAAGACCCTTCCTTGCAAGAGGATGCGTTCTTAGCCCTGTGTTCTGTAAATAAATGGATCTTAAAACGAGACATTAAACGCAGTGTAGGAAAAAAAATCAATGGCATTAGAATTACTGAATCGGGTATTTTGGCTGCTGCACACTTAGCAGGAGCAGGAAGTGTTAAAAAATATTTGCGCAGTAACGGCAATATCAACTTTAGTGATGCTTACGGAACAAGTATTGAGCAATACATGAAAAAATTTGCCGGATATGATACTTCTTTTGTAGAAGCCAATAGAAAACCTGTATTTTAACCATTGCTATTGTCTTTGTTTAGAATAAAATAATGATATCTTCGCAATTATCATTAGGGCTTTTGCCCAATTCCAATTGCGAAGGTGCGATTCTAATTCTTAAAGAAGAATACTAATAGTAAGTACACTGAAGTTTTGATATTTTAAACCTGTACCTATAAAAAACACACTTATGAAATCAGAAACTTTGGATGGCCGTAATAGAAGCGATATTACAATTGGCCAATTTGTAAAAATTGTACTCAAAAAAGACCAACGCAGTGGCAAATTAACCGAGGGAACCGTAAAGAGAATCGTTACCAACTCTAAACGCCATCCTCATGGTATAAAAGTTGAGCTGCAATCAGGGCTCGTAGGCCGTGTAAAAGAATTTTAAAGAAAAATCTCTCTTCTAAATAAAATGCTTTTTTTTACGTTTAGTACCTATAATCTAACAAAAACAAAATGAAAACAGTAAAAGCTATAATTACTATATGTATTGTACTCGTTATTTTTTCTTGTGACAATACAGAAAGTACCCCAATTGATACCAATGCCCAAGAAAATGACCTTGTCGGAACGTGGTCTTTGACAGAAATTAAGCAAGACGGTACGGTAACCACAAATGTGCAAGGCGTACCCGTAAATGCCAACTACACTTCTTTTGGTAAAAATATTGATGCTCAAGTGACATTTTCACAAAATCCGAATAACTTTTCAAGTTCGGGTACATTTACCAGTGTTATTACCATTACCTTAGTAGGCCAGGCAACTACGAGAGAGGTTCCCATCGTTATTGATGATGTTTTAAGTCAAGGTACTTGGCAAGTAGATCAAGGTGTTATTACCTTAAGCCAAAACAACGAAACACAAACGGTAAATATTACAGAGTTGACAGATACTAGTTTGAAATTCGAACTAGAATTACAACAAGATGTTGTAATACAGGGAGTTAATAGTACGGTTCAAACGCTAGCCAAATTATCGTTTCTAAAACAATAAGTATTTTTCATTTTTTCATTTGTTAAAACATTTAGAGTTTGTACTTTTGGCAAAACCAACTAGTACATGAAAAATACTAAATACGTTTTCGTTACCGGAGGCGTTACTTCTTCACTCGGTAAAGGTATTATAGCCGCGTCTTTAGCAAAATTATTGCAAGAAAGGGGCTATTCTGTAACCATTCAAAAATTAGATCCGTATATCAATATTGACCCGGGAACATTGAACCCTTACGAGCACGGTGAGTGTTACGTTACGAATGACGGTGCTGAAACCGATTTAGATCTCGGCCATTACGAACGTTTTTTAAATATTCCTACCTCACAGGCCAATAATGTAACAACCGGCAGAATTTATCAAGCCGTCATTAATAAAGAACGCAGGGGTGATTTTTTGGGCAAAACCGTACAAGTGATACCACATATTACCGATGAAATTAAACACCGGATTCAAATTTTGGGCAATACCGGCGATTTTGACATTGTAATTACCGAAATTGGCGGAACCGTCGGTGATATTGAATCATTGCCTTATATAGAAACCGTACGGCAACTAAAATGGCAATTAGGCGAAAACAATGCCATAGTAATTCATTTGACGTTGGTACCCTATTTGACTGCCGCCGGAGAACTAAAGACAAAACCCACACAGCACTCTGTTAAAATGTTAATGCAAAGCGGTATCAATCCTGATGTGTTAGTCTGTAGGACAGAACGCCACCTAACCGATAGCATCAGAAGAAAATTAGCACTTTTTTGCAATGTACAGAAAGAAGATGTTATCGAATCTATTGATGCAGATACTATTTATAATGTTCCGAATTTAATGTTTAAGGAAGGATTGGATAGTGTTATTTTAAAAAAATTAAACCTTTCTACCGATACAAAACCTTCATTGAATGCTTGGAATCAATTTTTACAACACCATAAAAATCCGAAACATACAGTAGAAATCGGATTGATAGGAAAGTACGTAGAATTACACGATGCATATAAATCAATTTCTGAATCTTTTATACATGCCGGTGCGGCCAATGAAGTGAACGTAAAAATCAGATGGATACACTCAGAAGGCCTTACAGAAAAAAATGTTCCTGAAAAATTAAAAGGCTTACATGGGGTATTGGTAGCTCCCGGTTTTGGCGAACGCGGTATTGAGGGAAAAATTGAAGCCGTTAGATATACCCGCGAACACAATATTCCGTTTTTAGGAATTTGCCTCGGTATGCAAATGGCTGTAATTGAATTTGCCAGAAATGTACTGGGCCTAGAAAATGCAAATTCTACCGAAATGAATAGTGAAACTCCATTTCCTGTCATCAGTTTAATGGAAGCACAAAAAAACATTACTAATAAAGGCGGTACAATGCGGTTGGGTGCATGGGATTGTACCTTAGAAAAAAACTCCCACGTATTTGATACCTACAAAGAAACATTGATTAGCGAGCGGCACAGGCACCGCTATGAGTTCAACAATGAGTATTTACAACAATTTACGGCGGCCGGATTGGTAGCAACAGGTTTGAATCCTCAAACAAATTTAGTAGAGATTATTGAGTTACCCAATCATCCTTGGTTTGTAGGAGTACAGTACCATCCTGAATATAAGAGTACGGTACTGAATCCGCATCCTTTGTTTGTAGCTTTTGTAAAGGCTTGTTTAGCGCATAAAAAAGAATAGAAGCTGTTACACTTCTATTCTTTAAAAAATACAGGTAATTTTAATTTTTATTAAGGTTTTACCCAAGCCCTTCCTTTAAAAGCATCGTCAACCGGAGTTTTAAATACATGGTTAAAGTAGTTGCTCATGGTTTTTACCCCTATTCCGGCAATGACGCCTAAAATATGATTTTCTGTATATCCGGCCGCTAGAAAGTGATTGATATCTTCTTGAGAAGGATTTCCCCGTTTTGCGGTCATTGCTCTGGTAAATAAGCTCAACGCTTTAAGTTTAGCATCAGGCACTTCGGTATTATTTCTAATGGCATCGGTTACCTCAGTTGGCACATTGGTCATTTTATCGCCTACAAAACTGTGTGCTGCCATGCAATATTCGCAATTATTCTCAAAAGCCACCGATAAAAATACCACTTCTTGCTCAGGAGGCGTAAAACCAGAGTTCTCCCGAAAGGTATTATAGGCTGATGTATAACCTTCTAACAAAGCCGGATTATTGGACATAAGACTATACATATTCGGAACCATTCCCAATTTATTTTTAGTGTTTTGCATGATTTCACTCGAAATCGGGTTGGCATTTTCAATTGTTTTTGCCTCTAAAGACAAGGATTTTAATGTGTTCATAGTAATAATATATTTAATTAAATGATTG
>Ga0256841_1000987_pt1 | contig 26601 bp, 30 predicted proteins | sample 356308metaG_FD_185971 | JGI IMG/M metagenome (GOLD analysis project Ga0256841, IMG submission 185971) | Hydrothermal vent microbial communities from Mid Atlantic Ridge, Atlantic Ocean - 356-308 | ecosystem: Environmental > Aquatic > Marine > Hydrothermal vents | place: Atlantic Ocean: Mid...
ATCTAAAACTTTGGGAGAGACAAACATATCGGAAAAAATTACTGCGGAAATAGAGCCGGTAAAAAATTCTCAAGAAAAAAAAATAGAAGGTCAATTAAAAAGTGTTGAAGCGAACAATAAATTACCGGTAGAAAATAATAATGAAGATGTAGAATCAAAAGTAAAAATTAGTACTCAAGAATTACAAAAAGATATAAAGGGAACTGAAAAAATACAAAAGAATGATTCGGATCAAAAAACATCATCGGTATCTGTTAAGGAAAATGTTCAACTTAAAAATGAAATAGATACAAAAGGAACACAACAAGTAAATAAAACATTTAAAGCAGAATTGGAAAATGTAATAAATAAGAAAAATGATGAAAGCGATACTGTAGTAAAAAATGATTCGGATAAACAAATACAAGAAAAACCTAATGAAAAAGACTTAAACAAAAATGAACAAAAAACAGAAGTAAATAAAGTTAAAAATAATTTTAATACAAAAGCTACCCACAATCACCAAGCAATAAATAAAAGCATATCAAATGAAGAAAAGAATCAAATAGAAAATCAAACATTACAAAATGCAAGTAAAGTTGTTGTGGAAAAAGCAGAAAAAAATTTAATGCCAAACAAAAAAGTTTCCGTAAAAGTTAAGAAAATAGTTAAGTCGGTGAATAGCAAAACGGAGCAAGAACATAATATTACTTCGGAACTTCGATTGGAACAAAAAGAAAATCAATCCGGAGAAAACACAGAATATAACAATTCTAAAAATGCTCCAAGTTTTAAGAGTACGGAATTTGATATTCATTCTAAAAAGAAAACGGATTTGGCATTTCATCATGTAATGCAAAAAGAACAAGGATTTAAGTTAAACCAATCCGGTATTACTCCGCAAGAAGTACAACAACAGAATTCCGAAAGGATAGTTAAATCAATTGAAGTAATAAAAGAAATATCAAAATTTATTTCTGCACAGAAAAAAGGAAGTTTTTCTTTTACAATAAAACCTGAACACTTGGGACACTTAAAAATAACACTTGAAACCAACAATCATTTAATGAATGCACACATTCAAGTGGAAAACGAACAAGCAAAATTTTTAGTTGAAAAAAACCTAAATGAATTACATACACAATTGCAAGAAAGCGGAGTGGAATTAAACTCATTAAATATTTCATTGGGGTATTCTTCCAACCCAAAAGAATTTTCTGAAAGGCAAAGTAGTCCAAAACAAGTGTTTAACAATACAGTTATTGAAGAAACATCTAAGGATAAAAAAGAAACAAAATCCTTAGGATATAATACGTACGAATATTTAGCATAGGAGAAAAATAGAATGATAGATAATGTAAGTGCAGCACAAGCTAATACCAATGCTCCCGTATATGCATCCGAAAGTAAAAGTTCCATGGGTAAAGATGCATTCCTAAATTTGATGATTGCGCAGTTAAAAAATCAAAATCCTTTGGAACCGATGGATGGAAGTGATTATTCGGCTCAGCTGGCGCAATTTAGTTCACTAGAGCAATTACAGAATATTAATAAAAGTTTAAACACAAGTATTGATGCAAATTATTTACTAGCACAATCTGTAAATAATACAATGACGGCAGCGCTAATTGGCAAAAATGCAAAAATTGCGAAAGATACAATTACTTTTGATGGTCAGAAGGGAAATGATATTGGCTACACTTTACCCGCACAAGCCAGCAAAGTAGAAGTGAAAATATATGATGAAGGGGGAAGATTAGTAAAAACATATAAAGATTTGGATACAGGTAAAGGCGAATATAAACTTTCGTGGGATTTTCTCGATGATAATGGTAGAAAAGTAAATAGTGGTGAATATCGCTTTGAAGTAAAGGCAAAAGCCATGGATGGAAGTGATATGACAGCCGCACAATACTTAATCGGAAATATTGATGGAGTTAGATATTCTAAAGACGGAACATCCATTTTAATAAATGGAGTTGAATATCAAGTATCCGATGTATTTGAAATTTTAGAAAACAATAATGATACAACAACAAACGAAGAAGGATAGGATAAAAGAAAATGGCTAATGTAATAAATGGAATCAATGTCCCTTTTGTTCCAATCGCAAAGCCTGAACATCCGGTTAACAAACTTTCAAAGGGACAAAGTTCTTTTGAATCTCTATTCAAAAAAGAAATTGAAAAATTAAAATTTTCAAATCATGCAAATAAAAGAATAGAATCCAGAGAACTAAAGTTAACAGAAACAGATATGAATAAATTGCAAAACGCTGTAGATAAAGCGGAAGCAAAAGGAGCCAAAGATTCATTGGTAATGTTAAATAATACGGCTTTTATTGTTAATATACCAAACAAAACCGTTATAACGGCTTTAGATGTAAACAAAAGCTCCGAAAATGTTTTTACGAATATTGATAGCGTTGTTTTTGCAACATAGAAAAAATTAAATAACTAACAATGGGCGGGACCTTCAAAGGACGCCCGGATTCAACCGACCGATTGACGTTGAATCAACATTTGAAAAACATAATCCTAAGGAGGTTACATGTCTCTTATTAATTCCTTGTTTTCCGGGGTTTCCGGAATTCGTAATCATCAGTCTATGTTAGACGTTATTGGTAACAATATTGCTAACGTTAACTCAATTGGCTACAAAGGCAGTAGAGTTACATTTAGTGATACTTTCAACCAATTTGTCCGCTATGGAACAAACCCGACAGACACAGCCGGTGGAACAAACACATTTCAAGTAGGATTAGGTATGAAGCTTAATTCGGTAGATAGAAATTGGAACCAAGGTACATTTGAAAGAACCGGTATTACAACAGATTTAGCTTTGCAAGGAGACGGACTATTTGTTCTTAAAAAGAACGGAGAAACGTTTTATTCACGAGCCGGTGCATTTATTTTTGATGCTAAAGGTCAATTGGTTAATCCTCAAAACGGAGCTATAGTGCAAGGCAAGGTTTCTACCGAAGACGGAACAATTCCACCCGGAAATAACCTTGAAAATATTAAAATTGATTCTAATTTACGTTTACCTGCCGTAGCAACAACAAAAATTGCTTGGGGTGGTAACTTGGATAGTACTCTTCCATTAACAAGATCCGAAAATTACGTCCAAAGTGGAAATATAAACGGTACAATGGCAGTGGGAGATAAAGTAAAAGAATCCAATACAATTTACGACGAGCTCGGAAATGAATATACATTTAAAACAACTTATGAAAAAACCGATACGGATAAATATAATTTAACTTATGAATTGGTTGATAAAGATGGGAATCCGCTGGCAAACCCAATAGGTCCAACAACTATCGAAGCTATTTTCGATTCGGCAGATCCCGATGGTAAAATGTTATCTTTGGATGGAAATAATCCGCCGCAGAAAATTAATATAACAGATACCACACTTGGTATTAAATTTGATTATGATCCAAGTGGAGTAAAACAAAGAGGTACTAATACAATCAGCTCTTCTGTAGATACAAATAGAGATGCAACTTTAGTAACCGGAACAGTTTCAATATTCGATTCATTAGGTAATGCACATACAATGTCGTTAAAATTTACCAAAGTTGATGATAATAGTTGGACTTGGGTGGCAGATGTTCCGGCAGATAGCGGTGATTTAAGTGGTAATTCAGGAAGTATAACATTTAATACCGACGGATCAATTGCCTCAATTTCACCTAATCCGCCTGAAATTACTTTTAGACCTTTAAGTGGTGCAGCTCAACAAGATATAGTTTTAAATTTGGGCGAAGAGTTTAGCGGAGTAACACAAACATCATCCAGTGCTGTTGTTTCTGCACTTTCGCAAAATGGATCGGCAGCAGCATCATTGACAAATATTAGTATTGATCAGTATGGATATATAGAAGGAGTTTTTACCAACGGAAAATCCAGAAAATTAGCTCAAATTCTTGTATCAACATTTCCTAATAGAAATGCTTTGGCAAGTGTTGGTGAAAATATGTTTAGAATTTCTGCAAATGCAGGGGAACCATATATTAGCGAACCTGGTGAAGCAAGTAACACTACAATTCAATCCGGTGCTTTGGAACAATCAAATGTTGATCTTTCCGAAGAATTTACTAGAATGATTGTTTCGCAGCGTGGTTTCCAAGCAAATTCCAGAGTTATTACTGTTTCTGATACATTACTTCAAGAAATTACCAGTTTGGTTAGATAGTAAACAGGTAAATTAAATACTAACTCTCATCCCGGTTTTTAATTGGGATGAGAGTGGTTAAAAAATTTCGGAAATCTACTCAATTCTCATAATATTCTAAGAACAATATAGAATATTTTCAAGCAAGTGGCTAATATTATACAATGATGCCAATTTGTTACCATTAAAAAACTGCACAATAAGATTTAATTCCTAATTTTCTTTAAAAACAATTGTGGCATACCAATTGAATTAGTATTAAATAAATACTTAAAGGAAGAATAATATGGCAAAGAAAGAAGCGGCTAAAAAAGCAGCCCCTAAAAAAGAAGAGAAAGTTGAAAAAACCGAAAAAAAAGGTTTGAATGCTAAAGTTTTTCTTATAGGACTACCTCTTTTTATTGTGCAATTAGTTTTAGTTTATTTTATAACAGCAAATTTTTTAGTTAAAACAGTGCCTGCACCTCCCGGATTAAATAAGCACGGCGACCAAGAAGAAGTAGCTTCCGCGGAAGAAGAAAGCGAAGAAGAAGAAGGAGAACAAAAAATATTTACTATTAAGGATTTAATTATAAATCCGGCCGGAACAAATGGTCAAAGATTATTATTGCTCTCTGTAGGTTTTGCAGTTAATGGAGAAGAAAATTTTAAAAAAATAGAAGAAAATGAAGTTATTCTGAAAGATGTTATTCTTGGAACAATGTCAACTAAAACTTTGGCAGAACTAAATCAAAGAGAATTAAAAGATTCACTAAAATCGGAAATATTTCACAAAGTACGTGAAGCAATGCCAAAACCAAAAATTAAAAAAGTTTATTTCAGTAAATATGTGTTGAACTAATATGGCAGAAGTATTATCACAATCGGAAATAGATGCGCTACTTAATACCGGAAGCTCTACAGTTGATCCTACGGAAATACTTGATAAGCATAAGGAAAAAGAAATTGTACCTTTTGATTTCAGGTTGCCTAACCGGATTTCTAAAAATCAGCTGAGAACATTAAGTAACCTAAGCGAAAACTTTGCGGAAATGTTTAGTTCTTACATGATGAGTAAACTGCAATCTATTGTTAATATAAGTGTAACATCGGTCGATCAAATTTATTATTCCGAATATGTTTTATCGGTTTCTAATCCTGCATGCTTATTTACTTTTGATATTAAGAAAACCGACATTAAAGGAATACTGGAATTTAGTCCGGAATTTGCTTTGACATTAGTGGATAGACTTTTAGGTGGAAACGGAAAAGGTTCTAAAAGTTCACAAGTAATTACACCTATTGAACAAAAAGTTTTACAAAGTGTTGTTGAAATAATAATGCGCGATTTAAGTAAATCATGGCAGATTATAGGTGATTATACATTTCAGTTGGATAAATTTGAAGCGGATGTGGATTTTGTTCAAATTACTTCACAAAGTGAAAGTGTTCTTTTAATTGGTTTTGAAGTAACTATTGGTGATGATTCTTACATGATGAATTTATGTTTTGCAACCTATGCTTTTGATGCAATACTATCAAAGCTATCAAACCAAAATTTATCATCAATACGTCCAATTAAATATCAAGGAACAACCGCAAAAAATATTCTTACAAACCACTTAAAAAATACTTACTTAACGGTATCCGTAGAATTTGGAAAATCATCAATATCATTTCAGCAATTATTGCAATTAAAAAAAGGGGATGTTATAACATTACAAAATGTAATAGGAGAAGAAGTAAAAATTAGCGTGGAGAAAAAACATTTATATAATGGAATAACAGGAGTAGTTAATAACCATAAAGCTGTAAAAATTACAAAAAGAGTTGAAAAAGGGAAAATTTAAAATGGCTAAAAAGAAAGTTGAAGATAAAGCAGACGAGCTAAAAGCAAATGAAGAAAATACAGAAGTTGCCGAAGAACAACACGTTGATATAAGCGAAGAAGAAGCTGAAGCAGCAATGCTGGCAATGTTGGAAGGCGACCAAGGGCTTGAACAAGATGATGATTCAAGTATAAATGCAAGTGTTGCAGATTTCCCTCAATTTGATGCTTCGGTAAAAAAAGGTCTTTGGGGCGATGATAAACTTGAATTTTTAAAAGATCTGCAATTAAATGTTTATATAGAAATGGGTAGAACTAAAATGCAGATTAAAGATATTTTAGAACTTGAACGCGGTTATGTTATCGAGCTGGAAAAACTTGCCAGCGAACCGGTAGATGTTTTTGTTAATAATAAAAAAATTGCCGAAGGTGAAGTTGTTGTTATTGATAAACACTTTGGAATAAGAATTACTAATTTACTTGAAACTAGTGAAAGAATATCGGGATTAAAATAGTGAATACTTGGGATATATTAAAAATATTTTTAATCCTTTTTGTAATGATGGGAATAATGTATGGTATTCTTTACTTAGTAAAAAAGTATTTTTATTCATACGGAAAAAATGGAAACTCATCTGCAACAATACAAGTTCTTTCAACGCAAACTATTCTGCCTAAAAAATTTGTATCTGTCATACGCTTTAATAATTCTGTTTACTTACTTGGCGTTTCGGAACAATCTCTTAATCTGATTGATAAAATTGAAGAATATGAACTGGAAAATATTAATAAAGAAAATAATAATGTAAAACCTAATTTTTTACATTTGTTAAAAAAGAATATGGGTTTCAAATGAAAAATGTTAAGTACATACTAATTGCTTTATTTGTCCTTAACATATTCTCAACAGATATATCGGCTCAAATAAAGAAAAAGATACCTAACCAAAACGGAAATCAGAAAACAACACAAATAACAAAAAATACGTTACCATTGCAAAATTTAGGAATCAGTATTACCAATGACCGGAACCAAGGTGATATTTCCGTAACTTTACAACTTTTATTGTTACTAACCGTTTTGTCGTTAGCTCCGTCAATTATTATTATGACAACTTCGTATCTAAGAATAATAATTGTTTTTCATTTTCTTAAAACCGCACTTGGTACAATGCAAATGCCGCCAAATCAATTGCTGGCAGGTGTTGCTCTTTTTGTAACACTTTTTATTATGACCCCAACATGGAATAAATTTAATGAAGTAGCCTTAAAACCCTACATGGCAAAAAAAATAACTGCGGAAGAAGCTTATGAAAAAGGTATGGTTCCGTTAAAAAGATTTATGCTGAAAAATACTAGGGATGAAGAACTTAAGTTTTTCTTAGAATTATCTAATACTCCTCAACCGGCAACCGAACAAGATTTGCCAATACGAATTTTAATCCCATCATTTGTTCTAAGTGAATTAAGAGCAGGGTTTATAATAGGTTTCTTTTTGTTTATACCATTTGTTATGGTAGATATGATTGTTGCAAGTATATTGATGTCAATGGGTATGATGATGTTACCGCCTATGATGATTTCAATGCCATTTAAAATATTACTATTTGTTTTAGTTGACGGGTGGACTTTAATAATTGGTTCTCTGGTAAGGAGTATTCAGATATGAGCATAGATTTAGTAATAGAAATATTGACCGAAGCCTTTTATTTAGTATTATTAATTTTAGCACCTATTCTCGGGGCAGGTTTAATTGTTGGTGTAATTATTTCAATTTTCCAAGCGGCAACATCTATTCAAGAACAAACAATGACCTTTGTTCCTAAAATAGTAATTACTGCAATTGCAGTTATAGTTGCTCTACCTTTTATTACTGATAAAATGATTGCATTTACACATAAAATATTCAACTTAATTTCAACGGTATTATAATGGCCGAAATACTAACAATAGACTTCCTGACCGGTATTATGATTTTTTTAAGAATAAGTGCAATGTTTGTATTTGCCCCTATTTATAATAGTGATAATATTCCGGTGTTAGTACGTTTAGCTTTAGCACTAATAGTAACTTATATAGCCTTTTTTAGTGTTGATAAAATTATAATTCCACAAGATTTTGGATTTGTTATTTTGATTTTATATGGAATTAAAGAAATTCTTACCGGTGTAATTATGGGAATGACACTTAATATAGTTTTCCATGGTGTATCTTTTGCCGGATTACTTTTTGGTAGGGATATGGGTTTAGCTATGACACAAATGTTTGATCCTTCTTCCAATACACAAGGGAATATAATTTCCACACTTTTGGTTTTAACAATTATTGTAGTTTTTGTTTTAATTAACGGTCATCATTTTGTTGTACAAGCAGTTACTTATTCATTTAAGATTATACCTATTGGAAAATTTCAAGTTACGGAATCGGTATATAAATTATTAGTTAAATATTCAGCAAGCATTTTTATTCTTGCTGTAAAAATTGCTTCCCCTGTAATAGTTGCATTCTTTTTGGTTCACCTTGCTAGTGGTATAATAGCAAGAGTTAGTCCTTCTTTCCAAGTATTTTTTGTATTACTACCGTTGAAACTTATGCTTGGGGTTCTGTTATTAGCTTTGGTTACTCCACTTTATGTTTATTTGTTTAAAGATTTAATTTATCAATATGAAAAAGATTTATTTGAACTAGTAAAAGCAATAGGAGCTTAGTAAATGGCTGAGAACGAAGACGGACAAGAGAAAAGTGAGCAGCCCTCTGCGAAGAAGCTTTTAGATGCTAGAGAGAAAGGGCAAGTTGCCAGAAGTCAAGAGATTAATTCTCTTGCGGTTTTTTCTACAGGTCTTTTAGTATTATATTTTTCAAAAGACTATATCGGCGGAAAATTTTATGATATGACTACGTACATCCTTTCCTCGCTTGATACTTTTGAAGTTAGTGTGAATATTTTAGGAACTTATGCACTTAAAGGTGTCATGTTCTTTTTGTCTGTTGCTTTTCCCGTAATACTTGCAATCCTTATTGTTGCCTTAGTTGTCGGTTACGGACAAGTTGGTTTCCAAGTTACTATGGAAGCATTGATGCCTAAAGGAAGTAAACTGAATCCTATTAAAGGAATTAAAGAATCCTTCTTTTCCAGTCGTCCTTTAGTGGAATTATTAAAATCCATTGTAAAATTAGGGCTGGTTGGAATTGTTTCTTATGTAGTATTAAAATCAATGGTACTAAATACAGTAGGTCTTGTAAATTTTACAATTACCGAAATAGTACAATATATGTTAGATAATTCAATAGAATTTCTTTGGAAAGTTTCATTAGTATATGTAGTAATAGCAGCTGTGGATTTTGTCTATCAAAAGAAAAAACATAAAAAAGAATTAATGATGACAAAGCAAGAAGTGAAAGAAGAATATAAACAAACAGAAGGTGATCCTCATATAAAATCTAAAATTAAATCTAAGCAATTTGAGATGGCACAAAAAAGGATGATGCAAGAAGTTCCTAATGCAGATGTTGTTATAACTAACCCAACTCACTTTGCAGTAGCTCTTAAGTATGAAATTGGTAAGAGTAGAGCCCCTATAGTTCTTGCTAAAGGTATGGATTTGGTTGCACAAAAAATTAAGAAAATTGCTGTGGAAAATGATGTGCCGTTACACGAAGACGTTCCATTGGCAAGAGCATTATATAAAAACTGTGAAGTTGGTCAAGAGATACCGGAAGATATGTTTAATGCTGTTGCACAAATACTGGCTTATATTTATAAGCTAAAACAAGAAAAAAAGAAGAATAATATAATCTAATGATGAAAAATATATTAAAAAATACCGATATCCTTTTTGCTTTTGGAGTTATATTTATTCTGGGGCTAATGGTTATTCCGCTGCCGGCAGAGCTATTGGATTTTTTCTTGGCAATTAATATTACAATGGCAATATTAATTCTAATTGTTTCATTATATATAAGTTCTCCTTTAGATATTTCCGTTTTCCCCGGACTATTATTAGTTTTAACAATTTTTAGACTTTCCCTTAACATAAGTTCAACAAGATTAATCTTATTAAACGGTTATGCCGGAAAGGTAATTGAAACCTTTGGCGCTTTTGTTGTTGGCGGAAGTTATGTTGTTGGATTTATAATATTCTTGATTTTAGTAATTATACAATTCATGGTTATTGTAAAAGGTTCCGGTAGAATTTCCGAAGTATCCGCAAGATTTACTTTAGATGCTATGCCCGGTAAACAAATGGCTATTGATGCCGATTTGAATAGCGGACTAATAACCGAAGCGGAAGCCCGAAGAAGAAGAGAAGATATTTCCAGAGAAGCTGAATTTTTTGGCTCGATGGATGGTGCTTCAAAATTTGTAAAAGGTGATGCTATTGCCGGACTTATAATAAATGCAATCAATATTGTTGGTGGAATTATTATTGGTGTAGTGCAAAATGGAATGAGCTTTAGTGATGCATTACAAAACTATACAATTTTAACTATTGGTGATGGTCTTGTATCTCAAGTTCCGGCATTGTTAATTGCAACTGCAGCAGGTATGGTGGTTACAAAAAATGCCGGAGGAAAATCTTTAGATAGTCAAATGAAACTGCAACTTTTCGGAAACCCAAGAGTTTTAGGTACGGTTGCCGGAACTGTTTTATTATTTTCAATTATTCCCGGAATGCCAACTATACCGTTTTTGCTTTTAGGTGGTGGACTTGTAACAGCAACTGTTTTGGTGAAAAAAAATAAAGAGGTGTTTCAAGAAGAAGAAACTATTGAACAAGAAGAGCAAGAAGAACAAGAAGAGAAAGTTGAAGGATATTTACAAGTTGATCCTGTAGAAGTAGAAATTGGATACGGATTAATTTCATTAGTTGATGAAAGTCAAGGTGGAAATTTATTTCAAAAAATATCTTCTACTCGGAAATTTGTTGCTTTGGAATATGGAGTGTTAGTTCCACCGGTTAGAGTTAGAGATAATCTCCAATTAAATCCTAATGAATATATAATAAAAGTAAAAGGCAATATTGTTGCACAATATGAAATATATACAGATAGATATTTAGCAATGAATTCCGGAAATATTACGGAAAAATTAAGTGGTATTCCAACCAAAGATCCTGCTTTTGGACTGGAAGGATTTTGGGTAACGGAAGATGAAAAAGATAAAGCGGAATTAATAGGCTATACAGTTGTTGATGCGGTTTCTGTACTTTCAACACATTTACAAGAAACAATTAAAAAGAATTTTGATAAAATTCTTACTCGTCAAGCGGTGAAACAATTGTTAGAAAACTTGAAAGAAGATTATCCTGCTGTTATAGAAGACATTAGTCCCGATACGTTGCCGTTAGGAACAATACAAAAAGTATTGCAAAGTTTATTAAAGGAATTAATCCCAATTAAAGATTTAGTACAAATTCTTGAATCCTTAATTGATTATTCTAAAGTAACAAAAAATGTAGAAGTTTTAACCGAGTATGTAAGACATTCCTTGGGAGATACTATTGCGGCTCTTTATAAAGATTCAAATAATGTTATTCACGCAATTGCAGTAGGAGAAAAGTTAGAAGAATTTATTACCAATTCGCTTGCACAACATGGTGATGCAACACAAACCTTAGGGCTAACACCGGAAATGCTTTCTAACTTGAACAATTCAATAAGTAAACAATTGGAAATGTTAAGACAATTAGGTTATGTCCCGATATTTATTACTTCGGCTACAATAAGACCTTATTTATTCAGATTAATTAACTCAACATTCCCGGATGCAGTGTTGCTTTCTTATACTGAATTACCGGCAAATATAGAAATAGAATTTATTGGGAAATTAGAGGTTTAGCATGCAGATAAAAAAATTCAAAGCTAAAACATTAAGAGAAGCAATTGCCGAAATGAAAAAAGAATTTGGCGATGAAGCAATTGTGCTAAGTACAAAAGTACTAGATGATTTTTCGAATGGAATAGAACAAAAAATGTTTGAAATTACAGCAAGTATGGATTCCGAAGATTCTTTTGAAACTGTTGAGCAAATTAAAAAACCGGAAACCAAAGCAAAAGATTTTCAAACCGAAATTAAAAGAATGACAGAAAAAATCTATGGTGTAGCTTCAGATACAAAAAAAACAAAAGTAGATTTTAACGCAAATAAAAATGTTCAAACTGCAACTAAAGAAAATCCGGAAGTAAAAAAAATTAAACAATATCTAATTGATAAAGATGTAAATGAAAAAATTGCTAATGCGGTTGCTAATAAACTATCGCAATATTCACCTTTAATAGATAAATCAAACAAAGAAGATTATATAGTTTCAACACTAGCTTCTATGATTCCTACAAGTGATTTTAAGTTGAATACCGGAAGTAAACCAAAAGTCATTTCCTTGGTAGGACCTACCGGAGTTGGTAAAACAACTTGTATTGCTAAATTAGCGGTTATTTCAAAAATTTTACACAATCTAAATATAGGTTTAATATCAATTGATACTTATAGACTTGGTGCTTTAGACCAGCTAAAAATATTTTCTGAAATTAGTAATATAGATTTCCTTGTTGCTTATCAACCTTCGGACATTCCTAAGTTTATGAAGAAATTTAAAAACAAAGATATTGTATTTATTGATACGGTTGGAAGAAGTCAAAACAACACAAAACTGCTTAAATCAATAAATGATTTTTTAACACAAGTAAAGGTTGATGAAACTTATCTGGTATTAAACAGCACAAGTGATTATAAAATAATGTTAGATGTTGCGAAAAAATTTAAGATACTTGATTATGACGGACTTATCTTCTCAAAACTTGACGAAGCAATTTCTTATGGAAATATTGTAAACTTGGTCTCGGAAATAAGAACTCCTATAAAATATCTTACAAACGGACAAGTAATACCGGACGACATAATTGCCGCCGATAGTGAGTTTATTGCAAAAATGATTTATACGGGAAAAATAAATTAATGTTGGGTCAAGCCAAACGGTTATTTGAATTAAACAGTTTGTTTTCACAAAATGAAAGCGATAGTAAAGGAGCTAGAATAATTTCTTTTTCTTCCGGGAAAGGAGGCACCGGAAAAAGTTTTGTTTCCAGCAGTATTGCACTTACTCTTACAGAACAAGGCAAAAAAGTTTTACTAATTGATTTGGATTTGAACTTTTCTAATCTCCATACATTTTTTAACCTTAATACAAAAAAAAGTATCTATCATTATCTTACATACAATAAGTCTTTATCGGATATTATTGAAAAACATAGTAACAATTTACATTTGATTTTAGGTGAATCCGGCAAAATAGACCATCCGGTTCTTACTGCTGAAAAATCGGAATTATTATTGAGTGAATTAAAAAATTTATCATCGGAATATGATTATATCCTTGTAGATACACCATCCGGTATTGAAAATGGGATATTAAATTTTTTAGTTAATTCGCATGAAGTTATACTTGTAGTTACACCGGAACCAACATCTATAATGGATTCTTACGTTATCCTGAAACTACTAAAATTAAACGGAGCAAAAAATTCTTTAAAAACTATAGTTAATAAATGTTTTACTAAAGAAGAAGGGAGCGTAACATTTAATAATCTGGAAAAAGCAGTAAAACATTTCTTAAAAATAAATGTTAATTATTTAGGTGAAATAGACTTTTCAGAGAAAATTGTTAAAGCTATTCAAAACCAAACTATAGTAAATTTGCATAAAGATTCTAGTAAAATATCAAAACAAGTTCGTAAAATTTCCTTGTCACTTCAAAAACAAACAATTGGTTAATAATAACCAATTCCGTTATTGCTTTATATTAAAAAGTCTTAAAAACAAGCTAAAACAAAAGAAAATTCCTAATAATAATTGGTACATTCTTTGCCTTATACTTATGCAAGGAGAATAAATGAAAAAAATAATTTTTAATGTAGGCTTATTAATCTTTTTTGTGTCGGTTATTTTTTTTAGTCAGCAAGGTATGTTGGTACAAGATGTACTAATAAAATCTTTTGTGATTTTTTTTGTTGTTACCTTTATGCTAACCATACTTGCGCTAACATTTATTAAAGCAGTGAATAAAATATCAATTGAAAAACAAAAAAATTATTATCGTTAATCTATAGGAACAATTTAATATGGATAATGCTACTCTATGGGCAGAATACAAAAGTGTACCTACTGTAGGACTCAAAAAACAAATAATGATAAATTACACAAATTTGGTTCACTATGTAATCCATAATTCAAAATTTATGAATTTAAATGTGGTCGAAGAAAAAGACTACTTCCAATTTGGCGTGGAAGGGCTTAGTGAAGCAATTGAAAGATTTGACCCGAATTTTGGAACTAAGTTTGAAACTTATGCTATTCAGAGAATAAGAGGAAAAATAATTGACGAACTACGCAAACTGCAAATTAAACCGCGTACAAATTATTTAAATCAAGACCCAACCAAGGTTACTTACAGAAATGTTTCAATAGATCAATCATATGATGCAGATGAAAGTTTTACTCTGGCAGATGTAATCCCATCGGAATATGAATTGCCTGATGATGAATATAATCAAAACGAGAAAAAAGACTTATTGGTTAATTCAATAAAAGAATTAAATGATAGAGACAGAATAATTATATCACTTTATTATTACGAGCATATGAACTATAAAGAAATTGCAAAAGTATTGGATATTACTGTTTCGAGAGTATCACAGCTTCATTCAAAAATTATGAAAGAGTTAAGAAAGAAAATAGAAAAGCAATACGATGAATAACAAAATTGAAAATACAATTGAAGGAAACGAAAGAGTATATAATATTCTCTCAACTGTGAATAATATTCCGTCTGTTCCATATATCATTCATGAAGTTTCAAATCTTATAGGAGATCCTAAAACCAGTGCTTCCATTTTAGGCAATATTATTAGTAAAGACCAAGGTTTGGTTACTAAAATTTTAACGGTTGCAAACTCACCGCTTTATGGTATTCCACGTAGAGTTTCCACAATTGATTTTGCTATAGTTGTTTTAGGGTTTGAACAAATAAAAAATATTGTAATAGCTCTTTCTATGATGGAAACTTTAAAAGTAATGGGTGATAGAAAATTTCCTCAAAAAAGTTATTGGTTACATTCTATTATTACAGCAGCTGCTGCTCAAAGAATAGCCGATGATTTAGGATACCAAACCAGTGGCGAAGCGTTTACAGCCGGATTATTGCATGATTTAGGAATTCTTGTGCTATATAAAATTTTTAATAATGAATATAAAAAAATTATTGATACAGTTAAAAATGATAAAATATCATTTTTAGAAGCCGAAGAAAAATATCTTGGTATTACGCATCAAGAAATAGGTGGCTTTTTAGTTGATAAATGGAATTTGCCGTTTGCTATAACAGATGTAATTTATCATCACCATCAACCTTCGTTATCTCAAGAACATTCGGAACTGGCATCGTTAATTCATTTAGCGGATTTCATGACGCAAAAATTGCTGGTGGGTAATTTTGTTTGGGATTCTACTGCTAAATTAGATGAAAACATTATTGACATATTAAAACTAGGTGATGAAGATTACTTGGAAAATTTTATTTTTAGTTATAAAGACTTATTTGAAGGACAATTAAAATCAATCAGAATTTAATCTCAATTAATTAAAAGGTAGAAAAATGGATGAACAAATGATTCAAGAAAAAAGACAAAAATCTGAAAGTGCGTTAGTTAATGTTTATAACTTACCGGCAATGTCTGCAACAATGTTGGAAGTTACAAAACTTTTAGACGATCCGTCAACTAACACCAGCGATCTAAGTAGAATAATAGGCAAAGATCAAGGATTATCAACTAAAATTCTATCAATAGCCAATTCACCTTTATACGGCTTAACACGAAAAGTTTCAACAATTGATTTTGCAATTTTAATTATCGGCTATCAAGATATTAAAAACATTGTTGTTGCTTTAACAATGGTAGATTCATTTAAAAATAAATCCGATAAATATTTGGATCAAAAAGAATTCTGGATGCATTCAATGCTGGCCGGAACAGCAGCTAAAAGAGTGGCAGAAGATTTAGGTCACAAAGTTGGAAGCGAAGCTTTTGTAGCCGGTCTTTTACATGACCTTGGTGTTCCTGTAATGCATAAATTTTTCAAAACAGAGTTTGAACAAATTGTTACCGAAATTGAAGAACATGGAGCTCCGTTATTGGAAACAGAAAAGAAATATCTTGGAATGGACCATCAAGAAATTGGTAAGTTTTTAACAGATAAATGGCATTTGCCGGAACATTTATCAAAAGTTGTTGAATTTCATCATAACCCGGGCGCAGCAGAAAAAGATGTTCTTACATCAATTGTACATATTGTTGATTATATGATTGAGAAACTGCAAATAGGAAGTTTCTATTTAGATAAAGGAATACAATTAGATGAAAGTGCTTTGGAAGTTGTTGGAATTTCTTCGGTTGAAGAACTTGATGCATTTATAGAAAGTTACAGAGAATTATTTAACGAAGAAATAAATTCGGATCTGTTTGTGTAATGATTCTTCATAAAGAAAATACTGCAAGGGCAGAGCTCCTTTATAAATCAATTAGCAATGTTGTTTCTGATGAAACGCAATATGGAAGTTCTTCTCTTAATAATTCCGAAATTCAGATGCTTGAAAAGTACTCGTATTTTATACAAAACTTAATAGCGTTCGAAAAGGAAATTAAACAAGATAATAACATTAAAGTTCTTATCGGACATTTTATCAGTTACTTAAAGAGAATTATTCCGGTAAAAGATGCAACTTTAATGTTCTATGATGATGTTGACAATAAATTAGTTCCCGTTAATAAACATCAGAGTTCTAACATTGTTAAAGCAATGAATAAGTTTAACAAAGAAGGAATCTTTAAAACTATTTTTTCTAATAAAACAAGCTTGATAGTTCCCGACCTGGAAAGTTATAATTCCAAAGGAGCAAAACTACATTATTTAATTTTACCGGTTAACAATAAAAAAAGTAATTATGGAGTACTTTCTGTTTTGACATCACTAAATAAAGAAAGTATAACAGAACTGGAAAAGAAAAATATTAACATATTGTTAAATATTCTATTAGGCAAATTGGAAAAAATAAAATTAACGGAAAAGCTAAATGATACTTACGATGAATTGCAAACCTATCAAGCAAAACTTTCTAATGATTTTAGACTTTCTGCAATTGGTGAAATGACAGAGGGAATTATTGAAGATATTGCAACTCCTTTGCAGGTAATTGTTAGCAATGTTGATATTTTAAGCGAAGAAAACAAATCAAGCTTTGAATTAAAACAAATTAAGAATCAAACAAAGAAAATAAATCGTGTAATTAATCGATTGGTCAAGTTTGCTGATGTAAATCAAAAAAATATTAAAATTAAACCATGTAGTATTAATAGAATTATAAGTGAATATTTTGAACTTATTAAATCAACTTTGGAAAATGCAAACATGGAATATATTTTAGATTTTGATAATGATCTACCTTCAATATTAAGTCATCCGAATTATATTTATCAACTTCTTACAAATATTTTTTCTTTGTTAAAAAGTTTTAAAGCCGATAAAGGAGGAATTATTCTTCAAACAAGATTTAAAGATAATAATGTTTACTTAAGAGTTATTTCTACTATCAAAGCAAATTATTCTTCAAAAATCGATAACGAAAATGATCAATACGGATTAGCAATAAAAATAATTAAAAACTTGATGAAAAAGCATGAAGGTGCTGTTGAAATTGATTCTTTCAACAATGGAGGAACTGCAATATCTTTAAGATTTCCTCTAAAAAGGAAAATTAGAAAATGAAGAAAATAATTCAAATACTGATTCTAACTTTTTTGTTTACAATAGTAAACAATGGGCAATCAAAAAATAATTACCAAATAAATTCGGTAAAGCATGATAATGTTACTGAAAAATCAATTCCTCAGAAAACCGAATTTAATGCTGTAAGCGAAAGAGTTTTTACAACTGTAATTGTTTTAAGTGAATTAGCTCTACTGTTGGGAATTCTATTTTATTGGAAAAAAACATACGGTGAAGGGAAAACAAATAATAAAAGTATTTTCAAAAAAAATATACAAGCACTAAGACACGAAAGGATAAAATATTTCGAAAACGAAAAACTTTCCTTGAAACGAAAAATGCTTAAAACGAAAATAAATAAAAACACTATTGATGGAAAATTTATAACCGTAAAAGCAAAACGATTGTCAATATCAAAAGGAGAAGTATTTTTAGCAGCACGTATTAAACAATTACAAGCAAGAACACAATGACAGAGAATATTACAAATATTATCAACTATGATGAATTAACCAGAATTAGACATTCCGGTAATGTTTCATTAATGCCAAAAGCCAATACTCTGGTATCCTTAGAATTAATTGAGAGATTAAATAAAGGTGTAAAAGTTCTAATTAATGGTAAATTATTTATTGCCATTATTGATGAAATGGTTCCGTTAAAAGAAGAATTACTTGCTTGGGTTACAAATACCAACAAGTTTTCTTTAACATTGAATTTTGAAAAACAACTTGTAAAAGATAAAGAGCAATTATTAAAAGATATCTTAATCAAACTTAAATTGCCTAATGATATTACTAACAGATTAGTTATTGAAGGTGTTATTAAAGAGAAAAAACCAATTATTAAATCTAAAGTAAATCAACTTCTTGAATTAGTAAAAAGCATGAATATTGAGTTTAATTCAAAGCAGTTTGTTCTTTTGATAAATATTGTTTGGAACAATTCCACAAGTGAAAATAATTTTGCCAAAGACATTGTAGAAAATCTATTTGATGAAAAATTTGAAACCGTTTGCCAAAAAGTTGCTGAAACCGCAAACGAATTATTGTTTTCCGAAATTCCTCCGTTTATTGTAAATGAAATTAACAATAACCTTATTTATAATGAAGACATAGATAATTCAGTTGCCTTATTTAGCAAAACAGAAAATATCATTACCATCATTAAAAGTCTAAATAATTTTCTTGAATTAAATAAATATATAATTAATAAATCTCTAATAACAAGATTTATAGAATATGGAAGCAAATATATACTTCAAAAAATGGTATTGATGGAATATGATTTTTATCCGGATTTTATTGCGGTAAAACGCGAAAATGATGTTGCCTTATTAATGGTGGAAATTAAAAAAAATATTACCGGTAATAACGAAGATTCATATTCATTGAAATTCAAATATAATGATAAACCGTTAGGCCTGGAAGGTTTGATAAAAGATTATTTCTTGATTGGAAATGTGATGGTTGAGTTAGAGAACGAAAATAATATTAAAAATAAAATAGAAAAATTTAGAAAAAATCTTTTGTCAAAAAATAATATCGGTTCAAATATTACAATAAATAATAATCAACAAAATAAAAACTTAGAACAAATAAGTAAGTTGAAAATTAATAGACTGGTATCATAATCTGTTACGATTACAGGAAAATTTAATGAAAGAATTTATAGAGATTGCTTATCGTAAGAGAATTATTAAAAGAAACAATAAAATAATAAACAAGATAATTGAAAAAAATAAAAAAGAAGAAAAAACAATTGAAGTACTAAAAAAAGAAGTTTCAAAACTTTTAATTGACATTATGCAGGCAGAGGAAACAAAATGATAAAAGGTTTATTTAATGCATCCATAAGTATGCAAGATAAAATTCATAATATACAAGTAATTGCTAATAATCTGGCAAATATAAGCACAAACGGATACAAAAGGGAAATTCCTTTTAGTGAGTATATGAAACGAAATGGGAATGAAGGTATAAAACAAATTACAGATTTTAGTGAAGGAGAATTTTTAGAAACAGGAAATACTTTCGACTTGGCAATATCCGGCAAAGCATTTTTAACAGTAAGAACAAACCGCGGAATTGAACTGACTAAAAACGGTCAATTAAAAGTTGATGGTGAAGGTTTTTTGGTAACCAAAGATGGTGATAGAATTTTAGGAGAAAGAGGAGAAATAAATTTGGATGAAGCTTTGGTGGATTCAAAGGGGAAAATTCAAATTACTACCGAAGGAAAAATTAAATTTGATGATCAAGTTATTGATTCGTTAAGAATGGTAAATGTTGAAGATCCTAAGGTATTATTGAGGACAGAAAATGAAAAATATTTTGATCCTAATGAAGACTATATAAGAGCAGATACAAGCGAATATCAAGTACATCAAGGTTTTATAGAAACATCTAATACAAATCCTATTCTCGAAATGCAGGCGATGATTCAGTTGCAAAAGGATTATGAAGCTTCACAAAAAATGATTGCTTCGTTAGATCAGATGCTTGGATTTAATAAAGAAATTGGAAGAGTATAAAAAAGGAGATAAACAATGCCGACAAGAGCACTTAGAACAGCCGCTTCAGGAATGTATGCACAACAGTTGAATATTCAGGTTATATCAAACAATATAGCAAACATGAATACAACTAGTTTTAAAAAAAGCAGAGCTGAATTTAAAGATTTAATTTATCAAGAAGTTTCTGCTAATCCGCAACATAATTTTACTCCGGGTACTGTTGAAGGACCAAATTCAAAAATTCAGATTGGCAGTGGTGTTAAACCATCCTCTACACAAAAACTATTTACTCAAGGTACACTTCAGCAAACAGGTCACCAATTAGATGTTGCTATAAATGGTGATGGATTTTTACAAGTAAGAAAACCGGACGGTACTTATGCTTATACAAGAGACGGTTCATTAAAAATATCATCGGAAGGTTCTTTGGTTACAACAGATGGATATTTAATTGACCCAGGCTTTTCAATAACGGAACAAACTTTGGATATAGAAATTTCAAAAGATGGTATTGTTTCGGCTAAAGAAGTTGGAGGCGATAAAGTTGAACTTGGAACAATCGAATTAGCAAAGTTTGTTAACCCCGGCGGATTAAAAGCAGAAGGAGATAATTTATATTCGGAAACAGAAGCTTCCGGTCAACCGATTTTAGGTACACCCGGTGAAGATGGTTTTGGAGAAATTCACCAAGGTTTTTTAGAAACATCTAATGTTGATGTTGTTGAAGAAATGATTTCAATGATAAGTGCACAAAGATCTTATGAAATCAATTCCAAAACCGTTAAAACCGTTGAAGATATGATGTCAATTGCAAATAACTTAAAACGTTAAAAGATATATGAAGATTTTAATTAACATATTGCTTTCGGTTACCATAATATTTGGTGCAAATAGAAACACAAATAACATCAATTTAATACTTAAGAATAATCTGAATAATATTAAGCATTTTGAGTATAAAATTGTTTCACCGAAAAATATTGATATTTCTAAAATTACAATTGATAACACCAGAAACGTAAAAATTGAAAAAGGATACGCTTATTTGCCGGTCCTTTTCCCTTATAAAAGAAGTACAAAAAACGGAATTATTACACTAAAATTAAAATTATATAAAGATGTTGCTGTAGCAATAGATAATTTAAGAAGAGGTGAAAAATTATCAAATTCAGATTTCAAGATTGAAGAAAAAGAAATTACTTCTTTAAGAGGAATTCCTGTTAATATAAATAAGATTGCACAAGTGCGATTAAAAAGAAATATTAAACAAGGAACTATTCTTCTGGAAAATATGCTTGAAACAATTCCGGATGTAAAAAGAGGATATAGAGTAAATGCTATTTTCCAAAAAGGAATTGTGAATGTTAGTTTTAATGCAACAGCAAGAACCGAAGGAAAGATTGGCGATATTATAAAAGTAAAAAGAGATGATAATAAAATTTTCAAAGCACAAATAATTAGTCCAAAACAAGTAAGAATAATTGAGTGATAAAATGAAAAAAACAATATTTATTTTGTTGGTTTTACCAATGATGCTGCTTGCCCAATCAATGAAAGAAAATGGTTTTCGTTCGTTGTTCTCTGATTATAAAGCAGTTAATCTGGGAGATGCAATAACAATTATAGTAGTTGAATCGTCACAAGCTGCTAACAATGCAGAAAAAACAGTAGGAAGAAAGAGCACTATAGGTTTAGGTTTATCAGGTGCATTGGATGCAACAGGCTTGCCTAAAGCGAATCTGGATTTGGGAACAAGAAATGATTTTAAAGGTGGCGGTACCGCAAAATCTTCCGGAATGGTTAGAACCAAATTAAGTGCACTTATAGATTCTGTTTTATCTAATGGATTATTAAGAATTAAAGGTAGCAGAAAAATAGTAATTAATGATGAAGAACAAATGATTACAATTAAAGGAATAGTTAGAACATCGGATATTAGATCTGATAATACAATTTATTCATATAATATTTCCGATGCTGAAATAATATTTAAAAGTGATGGTCAAATTAATGATGTTCAAGGTCCCGGTTGGGTAACAAAACTATTCCATTGGTTATTCTAGGAGAAAAAATGAAATTTAAAAAAGTTATAGTTCTGCTGTTTATTCTAAGTAATATTTTAAATGCACAAAGAATTAAAGATATAGCATATTTCAAAGGAATAAATCAAGAACAATTAATTGGATACGGCTTGGTAGTTGGTCTTGCCGGTACCGGTGATAGTTATCGCTCAACTTTTACCGTTCAATCTGTTGTAAGTATGATGAAAAGATTTGGTATTACGGTTCCGCAGACAAATTTAAGAACAAGAAATATTGCAGCGGTAATGGTAACTGCCAAAGTGAGTAATTTGGCAAAGCCGGGTAATGAATTTGATGTTACTGTTTCATCAATGGGCGATGCAAAAAGTTTAATGGGAGGAACTCTTTTGATGACGCCGCTTTCTACACAATCCGGTAAGGTTTACGGAATGTGCCAAGGTGCTGTTTCAATAGGTGGCTATGATATTAATACAAAATCCGGAGGGCGTGTTGCAAAGAACCATGCTTTAAGTGGTAGAATTCCAAATGGCGGAGTAATAGAAAAACCATTGCTGGAAGAAGGATATGTACCGGAAGCTTTAAGTGTAGTATTAAAAGACCCGGATTTTACAACCGCTACATCGGTTGCAGATTCTATTAATAAAACTTTTGGAAGTGAAGTTGCAAAAGCCATTGATGGTTCGGAGATATCATTAACTGTTCCGTCTAATAACCAAAATAGTTTGGCAAATTTTTTAGCAAAAGTTGAAAAAATACAAGTACAAAAAGATGTAATTGCCAAAGTTGTACTTAACGAAAGAACGGGAACTGTAATTTCCGGTTCAAATGTAAAAATTTCTCCATGCTCAATTTCGCACGGAAGCCTGAATATTACAATTAGATCTTATCCTCTAATATCACAACCTTCGCCATTTTCAAACGGACAGACAACTGTATTTAATAATCAAGTTCCGGATGTAAAAGAGGAAAACCAAAACAGTACATATTCTATAAAAGGAGCTTCCAATGCCCAAGAAGTAGCAGCGGCGTTAAATTCACTTAAAGTTTCTCCAAGAGATATTATTGCAATATTTCAAGCATTAAAAGAGGCTGGAGCATTAACTGCAGAATTGGTAATAATGTAATGAAAGAATTAGCATTAAAAGTAACAAATGAAAAAGCTCATTTCAAAAAGCCTATTAAAAATAATAGTAGGTTTTCTGAAGCTGAGAAAAGAAAGCTAGCTAAAGCATCTAAAGATTTTGAAAGTGTGCTAACAACAATGATGTTAAAAAGTATGACTAAAACCACAGGCGGTTTGTTAGGCAAAAATAATTATGGTGGCGATATCTTGGATGTAATGTTTGAATCAAAGCTTGCAGAAAAATTCTCGGAAGGGAAAGGAATGGGAATAGCTGATAAAATATTTAAGAGTTTAACAAAAGAAGAATTAAAAGATTTTCAAAAAGAATTAAAGATTTTGCCGGCTAAAATGCTTCCCAAAGGAGTTAAAAATAAAACAATTTTACCGGATGAGAAAGATTTAAATTTAAATGAAAAAGCTTTAAAAAGACTAAAAAAATTCGATAAATATATTAAAGAAGCATCTGAAAAATTTAATGTGGATGAAAAATTAATTAAATCGGTAATTCTAACAGAATCACAAGCAAAGCCAAATGCAAAATCTAAGGCAAATGCAAAAGGACTGATGCAATTAATAGATAGTACGGCAACATATTTAGGTGTGGAAAATGTTTGGGACCCTAAAGAAAATATAATGGGTGGCACAAAATATTTATCCAAGTTATTAAAAACATTTAAAGGAAATATGGATTTGGCAATAGCTGGTTACAATGCTGGTCCCGGTAATGTAAAAAAACATAACGGAATACCGCCATTTAAGGAAACACAAAATTATGTACAACGTGTAAAAAATTATTTAAATAATTTGGATTAAAAAATGAAAATAAAAGAATTGCTCAAAATACTTGATGAACAAAAGCTTAATCTTATTGGTTTAGTAAAAATTGTTAAGAATAAACAAAATGTCCTGGTAAATAACAAGCTGGAAAAGCTTTCGGAATATATGTCTCTTGAAGAGAAGAAATTGTTAGAAATACAAATTGTTGAGGAAAAAAGATTGAGTGTAATGCAACAATTGTTTTCTCAATATAATATTGAAAGTGAAAGATTTAAGCTTGAAATTTTAATTACAGCATTAACAAACAAAATCCCTCAAAATTTTTTGGATTCAATAAAACAAAATGAAAGAGAAATGAAAAATCTCATTCAAGAAATAACAAGAATTAATCAGCAAAATTTGTTGTTAGTTCAACAGTCCAGCCAAATTATTACGGAAACTGTTAAAGCTGTTATTGATACAAGTAAACGATCTTTTATAGATAGGAAAGGATAAAATGGCACTTAGCAGTTTATTTACAATATCAACATCCAGTTTATTTGCGCATCAAAAGGCTTTGGCTGTTACAGCATCAAATATAGCTAATGCAAATAATCCGGCATATACAAGACAAGTTGTTATGTTTGGCACGGCACCGCCGGATCATAGAGCATATTTTTCTTTTGGGAGTGGAGTAAATGTTGATAAAGTTTTACGCGTTAGAAATAATGTAACTGATACTCAGATAAGGAATAATAATCAAAAATATTATGATGCCGAAAAACAAAGCACAGTATTAAAGCAAGTGGAAACTTTATTTTCCGAACCTTCTGAATATGGATTGTCTAATCTTATGACAAGTTTTTTTAACTCTTGGGATGAACTTGCTGTTGATCCGCACTCTACTGCATTACGAACAACGGTGGCTCAGTCAGCACAAAATTTATCGGAAAAAATATCAAGTATCTATAAAGGAATTACACAAACAAAGCTCGATACTAAAAATGAAGCAATAGATACGGTTAATAAAATAAACACAATTGTAGAACAATTACATACGGTAAATTCTCAAGTTTATGAAGCTCATGTTATAGGAAGTTTTGATAATGACTTAGTTGATAAGAGAGATGCCTTGTTAGATGAATTAAGCCAGTATGCCAATATAAACGTTTCAATAGATGAAAATGAAGTAGCAAATGTTTCTATCGGAGGCGTATTTGCAGTAGATGGATTGCATCATGTAAAGTTTGAATTAAAACAAAAAGATGAAAAACTTATTTTGCAAACAAATGGCGAAGAAATAAAAACGAATTTACAAGGCGGCTCATTAAATGCTCTGTTCGGATTATATAACAATCAACTTCCGGAACAGATAAAAAAACTTGATGAAATAAGCACTACAATAATGGAAAATGTTAATGCAATACATTCAAAAGGTTACAGTATAACAGATCCGCCACAAACCGGAATTGATTTTTTTACCGGTTATGAAGATGGAGTTTTAGAAATAAATCAAGATATTTTAGATGACCCTTTTAATATTGCTATTTCATCAAACGGAACAGATGGAAATAATGAAGTAGCTTTAAAAATTGCAGCACTAAAAGGAGAAAAAATATTAAATGATAGAACTCTTACAGATAATTATTCCGATTTTATTAGTGGTGTTGCAAATAAAATTAGACTTGAAGATCAAAATCAAGAATCATACGGATTAGTACTTCATCAACTAAATCAACAAAAAGCAGAATATTCAGGTGTATCAACTGATGAAGAGATGGTAAATATTGTAGAATATCAAAAATCTTATGATGCTGCTGCAAAACTTATAAAAGTAGCAGATGACTTATTACAAACATTAATTAACATGGTTTAATTATGAGAATACCGGATTCATTTACACAGCGAAATTATTTAAGATCTTTGAACAGGACAAAAAGTTCATTGGCAGAAATTCAATATCAAATTGCTACACAAAGCAAGGTAAATAAACCTTCGGATAATCCGTTAAGCAATTCCAGAATAATGAGGTTGCAAAACCAGCTTAAAAGTATTCAAACATACAAAACAAATATAAGCTACGGTAAATCTATGCTGGATAATGCAATTACCTCCATGGATAGTATGCAAACGGAAATTGAAAATACTATGGAGGAACTTACAAAATTAAATTCCCCTGTAGTAGATAATTCTTTAGAGTCTTTTGCCACTTTTATAGATGGAACAATAAAAAATTTAGTTGAATTAGCTAACACAGATTTTAACGGACAGTATAGTTTTGGTGGCGCAGAAAATGGCTCTAAACCTTTTTCATACGATGAAGCAAGCGGGAAGGTTACGGTAAATGCTAATCATATCGGTGGTGATAAAGAAGTTAGAAATC
>Ga0256841_1000988_pt1 | contig 26582 bp, 23 predicted proteins | sample 356308metaG_FD_185971 | JGI IMG/M metagenome (GOLD analysis project Ga0256841, IMG submission 185971) | Hydrothermal vent microbial communities from Mid Atlantic Ridge, Atlantic Ocean - 356-308 | ecosystem: Environmental > Aquatic > Marine > Hydrothermal vents | place: Atlantic Ocean: Mid...
CAATATATCGAACGGAGTTTTGTGAACAGTGCAACGGTGGGTGCCGGAATTAGGTTTCATTGATTAGCCAAGCGTTGGCAATTCAACGGATGACTGCGCTTGATTCAACGGATGACTGCGCATAAGCCCAAGCGACGGCAAGTCATCCGTTGAATGCGGAGCGCAGGAAGAAAAAATAATTATTTATGTCAATAACAAGAAGAATTAAAACATTAAAGCAAGCAGTCGGGATTATTCTTTTATCCCGGCTCTTTCTTGCTACATTTTCATTGCAAGCACAAAACAGGGATACAATAAATTCGGTAAACGATACTGTTGTAAAGAGCCGGAAGAATATTGTCAGTGTCGAACTTGGTGGAAACGGGGTTATTTATTTCGTTAATTATTCCAGACAACTAACCAAAGATCTAATAGTCAGGATTGGTTTTGAACCGTTCATCGGAGTATGGAAGGAATTTCTGTTTCCGGTCGAGTTGTATTTAAGCCCGACAATAGGTCCGAATCCAAATAATCATATTGAATACGGTCTTGGAGTTACCCCTTATCATCAGGTTGAATATTGTACTTGGACCGCCATTTTCTTCGCGAGAATAGGTTATGCCTTTCATAAACCAAAATCACACTGGGTATATAGAATCGGGTACACTCCGTTTTTCTCTCCGGAGATTTCGGATAATGGGATTCAACCGTTTGGTGGTATTAGTGTGGGATACTATTTTTGACTAAGCGCAGGCAATGGCGATTCAACGGATGACTGCGCGTAAGCCTAAGCGAAGGCAAGGCAATTCAACGGATGACTGCGCGAAGGCCAAAGCGAAGGCAAGGCATCCGTTGAATGCGGCGAAGGCAAGCCGGCCGTTGAATGCAGGCCATCCGTTGATGTACTAATGGTTTTTAAAACAACCTTTTTATACTAATGAACATTTTCTTTGACCTTTCGGGCAACCAAAACAACAATAGATTTGTCAATCAATTAAAACATCCAATATAAATACTTACTTAAACAGGAAATTTTATGAAAAAGCTTATTACAAAAAGAAATCAAACCGGAAAAGCATTCACGGCTCTTTTAAGTGCCGGGATTCTATTTGTTGTTCCGTTTTTGGTATCTGCTCAGCACGGTATCAAAGATTTGAGAAAAATGCATCACGAGGAGTTGCAGGATGCTTATAAACCCAATGAAAAAGGTGAAACCGCGCCTGCATACAAATACGAGAGCAGCATCTTTTTTATGACCCAAGTCAATCTTGATGAAAACGGAAATGACATCATCGGTGATGCGGGAAATGAACCTTCCATTGCCGTTGACCCTACAAATCCTAACCGCATGGCGATAGGCTGGAGACAGTTTGATGACATCAGCAGCAACTTCAGGCAGGCCGGATACGGATATACACTCGACGGTGGTGAAACCTGGACTTTTCCCGGAGTGATAAATCCCGGAGTTTTCCGTTCCGACCCGGTACTTGATTTCGATAATGAAGGCAAATTTTATTACAACAGCCTTACCGTTGATAATAATGATAATATGTGGTGCGATGTTTACAGAACGGAAGAAGGCGGAGTAGAATGGGGTGAACCTGTGTATGCGCAGGGAGGTGACAAGCAATGGATGAGAATTGACAGAACCGAAGGAGGTATCGGCGAAGGAAACATATATGCTATCTGGAATCAATCATACTCCATCTGTGATCCGGGATTTTTCACCCGTTCCACAGACGGCGGAGACACTTACGAAGAGTGCACCGATTTTACAGGCTCACCCTACTGGGGAACGCTTGCCGTTGACGGTGATGGCAATCTGTATTCCGTAGGCGCAAGTTGGAATTATGATATTATGATTACAAAATCAACAACTGCCCAGATACCCGGCGGAACAATAACCTGGGGCTCTCCCGTTGCCGTTGACCTTGACGGCTATCTCACCGGCTGGACAAATGTTAATCCTGCCGGCCTTCTCGGACAAGCGTGGGTTGATGTTGATAAGTCGGGAGGACCAGGTGACGGTAACGTTTATGTTCTCGCTGCCGTTTCAAGAAATTCGGTAAATGATGACGGAGATATAATGTTCGCAAGAAGTACCGATGGCGGGAATACGTGGGATGCCCCGGTCAGAATTAATGATGACCCGGGAACAAACAATATTCAATGGTTCGGTACAATGTCGGTTGCTCCTAACGGTCGTATTGATGTCGTTTGGCTTGATACAAGGGACGATAATCCAGGAACTTACTGGTCTTCACTATATTACTCATATTCGCTTGATCAGGGTGAGACTTGGTCGGCAAATGAAAAACTTTCCGAAGCTTTCGACCCTCACGTGGGTTGGCCTAATCAGAATAAAATGGGCGATTATTTCGATATGGTTTCCGACAACAACAGTGCTCATCTTGCCTGGGCTAACACCTTAAATGGCGGACAGGATGTTTATTACGGAAGGATTACACCTCAACTTACGAGTGTTGGAAATAACAACAATCAGGAATTAATCTCCCTTTCCAATTACCCGAACCCTTTTAATGAAAAAACAACAATCAGATATAAACTTCAAAACTCAGGTGATGTCAACATCACAATTTTTGATCTCTTCGGAAAAGAAATTAAAACTATTGTTCATGATAAAAAGCAGGCTGGTGTTCATAATGTAACCTTTGCTGCTGAAAACCTTCCGAAAGGAGTTTATTACTGTCGCTTAACAACAGAATCCGACACGAAGACAATTAGTCTTATGCATATCAGGTAAACTGAAAATATACAGATGTAATGCGGTTCAATAAAAAACCGGAGATTTCCTCTCCGGTTTTTTTATTAAATCAGGATTTTCACTCGACAATAACCGTTTTAACACTTCCCGTTTCGGGATGGAATTGAACGACGGAAGCATTTGCCGGCAAAGATGCAATTACTCCCAACTGACTTATTTCACAGGTTTTCCGAACTTTGATATCCTTATTAACTTCAAGACTGACTATTGCAGTTGCAGGAATCCTGTAGTAGAATCCCTGTCCGTCTTTACTATCCTGTCCCATTGTTTTAACCTTACCGGAAAGCAGGCTAATATCCCCAGTCTTTTCAATTCTCAGATTAATCTTTTCTCCGCCTGAAGCATTTACACCTGCAACACCATTACGTTCCGAAAAAGAAAATACCGGAAGAAGTGTACTCTCAGCATCGGCTTTAGGCAAAGCGGTAAAGGAATATTTATATGTTTTATCAATCGTAAGACCCGTAAACAAAGAAAGATAATCCCTCTCCATTTCCTTTAGCTGTTCGTCCATATATGTAATACTTCCCGCATCATAAGCCACTTCCTGGTATCCTGTCAGTAAATCGAAACGGCTTTTCCTTATTTTGCTAATCATATTGGCGGCCTCAATTGCTTTCTGTTCGTCGGACTTTTCAACCCATTTATGATCAAAATATTTTTTCTCAATAATTGCCGTATCAACAACAACTTTTTTTATGATAGTATCGGTCTGCTCAAAAAGATTTGTTTCGGCAAAGTATTTAAAAAGATTCTTGTAAACTTCGCCATTTTGAGCACTTTTACCTGTAATCTCTTTCAATGATTCCGCACTAAAACCACCGTTAAACCCCATAGCAAGTCCGGATTCCGTCAACGAAAAAAGTGTTGCCTTACCATCTTTTGCCGCCTTGGGATCAAATTCCGCAAAATAGTATTGTGAAGGGTCGGGGATGGCAACCGTATTCAACTCTGCACCCGTGATTTCATACTCATCATAGTCATTCATCACAACATCTTCAAGATCAAGATACTTTGCGGCATATTCGGCATAGGGACCTTTCAGATGTTCATGCTTCACAACCGTAATGTCAACCCTGATATTTGTTTGGGGAAGTGCATATATAAAACCGTTCTTTCCGGCAAGATCGGAAGTTTCGGTTATATGGTAAACATTAACCTGTCCCATTGCACATAGAACCCCGGTCAATAATACGGAAAGGCTGAAAACTCTTCTAAAGATATTTTTTGCAGTCATAATAACTTCCATTTGGTTACTTTACAATTATTACACAAAAGTAAAACAAAACTTATAACAATCCGGTTTTACAAAAAAAATATTTGATTTCGGCCTCAGGATTTAATATATTTGCAGTATTATTTCAAAATTTTCGAGCTATGGATAGAAAATATTATTGTCCGAAGTGTAAAGCCTTGTTAAATGTCAGGGAGTATATTGTTTTTGTTGCAAACAACAATGCCAATGAAAGAGGAATAGTTCTTCTCAGTCCATCACTCGGTGATTACAAAATTATTCACCCGCCTGAATTCCGGTATGAAGAAGGCGACCGTCTTGAATTCTTTTGCCCTGTATGTCACGAAAGTCTTGCCATCCCCTACATCAATAAAGATTTGGCGGAAGTTGATATGGTTGATAAAAACAACGAAAGATATAAAATTGCATTTTCCGAGATAGCAGGGAAAAAGTGCACCATAAAAATCAAGGACAACAGTATTGTTGAGATGTATGGTGATGATGCCGATGAGTACAAGAATTTTTGGGGTGCCGGGCCAAGATATTAGCAATAATCACCCGGATGTCATCCGTTTGATGCAGTATGGCACATCCTTACTTCACCTGAAACATAATAACGGTTTCCCACTTTTCCGGGTCAGGCTCCGTTGAAGGATCGTTAACATAAACCTCAATGGGACCTTCAGTCTCCTCAAGTTTATTGTCTTTCAGATACTTCATAATGGCTTCGTACATATATGCGGTTTTTTCATAGGAACCGTAGTGGATACCTGCAACAACCTTATTGGAATTCAACTTTCTGACATAGATATTATTTACGCTTTCCGTTTTTTCACTTACCGGTATTGCCGCTTCAAAAACGCCGAAAGTTGTTTTTTCATCATATTTATGCCAAATGGTAACAGGCTTCCCAAACTCTCCCTGTTGGTTTTTCATAATGTACTTCATTAACAGGCCGTAATCTTTTTTCATTGCTTGTGCCATATCCTTGGTAGTACAGGAGTCTTTAATTGCAGCCACATATACATCATTGAGTCTCAACACATAAAGAGCGGGATTGTTTTCTGACGTGTTACTTCCTTCAAGTAATTTTAAAGAAGATAAAATATCATGTTTTCCCGTTTCAAACGGAATATTTTCACAAACCGATTTCAACTTTTGCAATCCTTTATCAAAAACCGCCTTCATACTACTTTTCATCAAAGCGTAAACGACCCTTTCGACGGGGTAGGCGGGTTTTGCATCCATAATCCAGGATACTGTCGTCTTATTTCCCTTTTCTTCAAATTTTAAATATGCGGAGCTATTTCCCTGATCACCAAAATCAAGTTCAAAGATAATTTTGGAAAACGGAATACTTTCCGTAATCTTCATAGAGCCTGTTCCCTGCTTTTTACTATTCCACGACATAACGGAACCGGTACCGCTCGCAGGTCCCGTGAATGAGTTTACAAGAGTGGAATCGTTTTGAGAAAAGGGTGACCATTTTTCCCAGTTACTCAATGTATTAACCATATTGAAAGGATACTCCACCGGTCTGTCAATAACTACAGACTGTTCAACGTGAAACTCCTTCGGAAGAAAAGCCGCGACAATAAAAAACAGTGCAACTAAAACAAACAGAATAATTCCGGTAATCTTTAAAAATTTCATAATATTTTGTTTTTATTATATATACACCTGTTAACAATAATTGTTTATTTAATCATATTTAAAAATTCCTCTTCGGTAATGACGGGGATACCCAATTCTTTTGCTTTTGCAAGTTTGTTGGGGCCAATATTCTCACCGGCAAGCAGAAAATCGGTCTTTTTTGAGACCGAAGAAGCAGGTTTACCACCGTTTTCCATTATCAACGTTTTTATTTCCTCCCTTGAAAAATTCGCCAGTTTACCGCTTGCAACAATGGTTTTACCTGCAAGTTTATCAGATTTTACCTGTAGAGGATTCTCCAATTCAAACCTTATACCCTTTTCTTTAAGCCTCTTGATTATTTTTATATTTTTCTCACGTGCAAAGAATTTTATAATTGATTCTGCTATCTTTTCACCTATTTCGTCAACCTGAACCAACTCCTCATAAGATGCTTCCATTAGCTTTTCGATTGAATGATAATGGTTTGCAAGTTTTCCTGCGACGGTTCTCCCCACATATCTAATTCCCAAAGCATATAAAACTCTGTCAAAAGGGACATTCTTTGAAGCCTCAATTCCTTTGAGTATATTCTTTACGGTTTTTTCCTGAAAACTTATCTTTTTATCATCCTGTGATTTTAATATTTTTTCCAGACCGATAAGTTTGTCATAAGTCAGGTCGTAAAGGTCGGCAACATCTTTCACAAGCCCGTTATCATATAGCATTTCCACCTTTCCTTCGCCAAGGCTGTCAATATTCATTGCATTGCGGCTGATAAAATGCTCTATCCTCCCTTTTATCTGAGGCGGACATCCGTCCTCATTGGGGCAATAGTGCTGGGCCTCACCCTCTTTTCTCACCAAGGGAGTACCGCATTCGGGGCATTTGTCAATAAATTTTAATTTCTCAGCTTCCTGTGGTCTTTTTGCAAGATTCACACCTACAATTTTAGGAATTATCTCACCCCCTTTTTCCACAAAAACAGTATCTCCGATCCTTACATCAAGAGCTTCGATGATATCTGCATTATGCAGTGAGGCACGCTTCACCGTAGTACCGACGAGTTTCACCGGTTCCAGATTTGCCACGGGAGTTATTGCTCCTGTACGCCCAACCTGAAAACTGACTGAATTAAGAACGGTTTCAACCCTTTCGGCTTTGAACTTATAAGCTATTGCCCATCTCGGTGATTTGGCAGTCTCTCCGAGTTCCTGCTGCTGACGGTATGAGTTTACTTTAATCACAATTCCGTCAATCTCAAACGGAAGATTATCCCTCTCTTTATCCCAGAAATTGATAAACTCGAATATTTCTTCTATTGTGCGACACTTCGCTATATATTGCGGCACCTTGAATCCCCACTCACGCGCCTTCATCAAGTTATCATAATGATTATCAAATGGCAAATTTTCGCCGAAAAGGTAATAAAGGTAGCAATCAAGGGGTCTGCGTGCAACTTCAGCCGAATCCTGCGTCTTCAATGTACCGGCAGTAGCATTACGAGGATTGGCAAAAGGCTCCTCCCCTATTTCAATGCGTTCCCGGTTGAGTTTTGCAAATCCCTCTTTGGGCATAAAAATCTCACCCCTGATAACGAACTCTTCCGGATAGTCACCATGAATCTTTAAAGGAATGGATTTTACGGTTCTGACATTAGCCGTAACATCATCGCCTTTGGTTCCGTCACCACGTGTCAAGGCAAAGTCCAACAGTCCGTTTATGTAAGTGAGACTGATGGAAACACCGTCATATTTCAACTCACAAACATATTCCACATCCTCACCCGTTACTTTTTTCACCCTTCTGTCAAAGTCTATGAGTTCACCTTCGGAATAGGTATTTGAAAGCGAGAGCATCGGATACTTATGTTGTCTTTGAACAAATTCTTTAGTTATATCACCACCCACCCTTTTCGTGGGAGAATCGGGCTGCACAAACTCGGGATATTGCTGTTCAAGTTTTGTCAGTTCTTCAAGCAGCATATCAAAGTCGAAATCACTGATTACCGGTTTTGCAAGCACATAGTAACGGTAATTATGCTCGTTGATTGTTTCCGTCAGGTCAAGAATCCTTTTTTTCGCTTCTTCCTTTGTCATCTGCATTTTTAATTATAAAATTCAAAAAGTAATAAATATTTACCGTTTTGCCTTGTAGTTGGCAAATCTACAATAAAAATAAGAAACAATGCCTTTAATGTTTAAATTTGCAAAAGATTTAATTAGCAGGATGATTGAAGTTTATGCAATAAAAATATTACCTGAAAACGAGTTTTTGAAGCTGAAAAACAAATTCTTGTCACTTCTTCCGTCAGAGGTTAATCAAATGATGCAAAAATTCAGAATGGTAAATGTTTTACAACGGTCACTATTCGGGGAACTTATGACAAGACAAATTTTAGCGGATAAATTAAAAAGGGAAACGAACAGTTTTATCTTTAATAAGATGGAAAAGGGAAAACCGTATCTGGAAGGCAATCCTGTCTATTTTAATATATCTCACAGCGGCGAATGGGTCGTAGCTGCTTTTTGTAACAGCGTTGAAGTGGGTATTGATGTTGAGAAAATTAAAAAAGTGAATTTTGAAATTGCCGAAAGGTTTTTTTCGAAAAAAGAAAAGATGGAGTTGTTTGCCAAAACGGGTGATGAAAAACTCAGATACTTTTTCGACCTTTGGACATTGAAGGAGAGCTACCTCAAGCTCCTCGGCAAAGGGCTTACAAAACCGCTAAATACATTCACGGTAACAGGTAATAACGGAAAATTCTTATTACTGAATGATAATGATGAAGTCCGTAATGTTTGTTTTAAACAATATGGTATTGAGAAAAATTATAAAATTTCGGTTTGCTCTTATGCAAATGAATTTCAGGATGGTATAAAAATTGTGTATGCCGAGGACCTGTTAAAATAGCTAAAAACATATATAAGAAATAAATAGAAATGAAAAAGGAAAGCAAGAATATAGCACTGGTATTATCCGGTGGAGGAGCACGCGGAATGGCACATATCGGGGTCATTGAAGAGCTGGTGAACAGAGGATACAACATAACTTCCGTTGCCGGCACATCCATAGGTGCCGTAATTGGCGGCGTTTATGCTGTAGGAAAGATGGATGAATATAAAGAATGGGTTACAAGCCTCGGAAAACTTGATGTTATTAAACTGATGGATTTTGCAGTTACAAAAGGAGGATTGATAAAGGGGGAAAAAATATTCGAAAGGATGGAGAAAATCATCGGAAACAGCAACATTGAAGACCTGAAAATTCCATATTCCGCTGTTGCCGTGGATATTGACAATCATAAGGAAGTGGTTTTCACTTCCGGCAGCCTGACTTTTGCTATCAGAGCTTCGGTTGCCATTCCAACCGTCATAACACCTGTAAAGTATAAAAATTCATTTCTTGTTGACGGTGGAGTGCTTGCACCTCTACCCATAGAATTTGTAAAACGTTCAAATGACGATATGCTTGTTGCCGTTAATCTTAATGCCGACATTCCTTACAGTCAAACAGGCAAAATAAAATCAACAAAAAAAGAGGAAAGTAACTATAGAAAAGCTCTTGATCAAATAAATAAGCGATGGTCAAAATTTTTCAAATCCGACAAAATAAAAGAAAAACATACGGGCTATTTTGATTTAATGAATAAATCGCTTTATGCAATGCAAGTAAGGCTCACACAAATAGAGATTGAAAAGCACAGCCCCGATTTACTTATCAATATATCCAAACGTTCGTGTGAACTATTTGAATTTTACCGCTCTGAAGAGATGATTGAATACGGCAGAAAACAAACTGAAAAAGCATTGAAAAAAGCAATCGCGAATTAATAGCTTTTGTCATATAGCCAACTTATCCTCATCAAATTTCACTACCGCTTTCCTCTTCCATCGTCCGGTTTTATAATATATGAATGAGAAAGTCATCCCGACAAACCATCCCATCGGTGTTGACCACCAGATGCCGTCGGTGCCGAAATACCTCGACAAGAAATAGGCAGCCGGAATGCGGACAACCCATAGAGCAAGCAGCGTTATAAACATGGGCACCAAAGTGTCACCGGCACCCCGCATAACACTGCAAACAACAAAAAGAGTTGAAAACATAACATAAAAAGAACTAACAATAATAAGATACCTCGAGCCTATTGCTATTACATTCACATCAGTTGTAAATATCCCCATAAGTTGTTTTGAAAACGAAATTGCAATTATGGTAATTGTGATTGAAATGACAGTAGTCATTTTAAGTGTGGCAATCAAACCCGACCGTACCCTTTCAGGCTTGTTGGCTCCGAGGTTTTGCCCCACAAAAGTTGCAAGTGCCGAGGAAAAATTCATTGCAGCCATCATAGCAAGCGAGTCAATTCGCATAGCCACCGAATAGGCTGCTATCGTATCCGTTCCGAAAAGATTAACAATCCAAATTAGAGCAATCAATCCGAGTGCCACAAAGGATTGCTGTAATCCAGACGGAATTCCGATCCTGATACTCTTTCTGAAGATATCCCTGTCGAAAACCATTCCCTTAAGTGAAAACTTTACAACCTTGTGATATTTGTTAAGATAAATGATGGCGGTAATAAATGCCCCACCCTGCGACATAATGGTTCCGATTGCCACACCCGCAATCCCCCATTTGAATACCACAACAAATAAAATATCGAAAAAGATATTGGCAAAAGTGGAAACTATCAGAAAATAGAGTGGTGTTTTCGAGTCGCCAAGTCCGCGTAAAATGGCAGACGTACCGTTAAACCCGAAAAAGAATACCAGTCCCGAAAAATATATCTTCAGATATAGACTGGCGTACGGAAGCACATCTTCGGGAAGCTGTATAAGCCGGAAAATATCATCGCTGAATAAAATGCCGAGTGCACTGAAAACTATCGAAGCAAAAAACATAACAATATAAAAAGTGTCAATGGTACGTTTGACTTTTCCCATTTGTTTTGCACCGAAATATTGCGCAACAATAATAGTGGCACCGGTTGCAAATCCTATAACCAGTGAAATAACGGCGAAAAGAATGGGAAAAGATGCTCCCACTGCAGCAAGTGCTTCCTTCCCTATAAACCGGCCAATAACAATGCTGTCAACAATATTGTATAATTGCTGAAACACATTTCCCAGTAACATTGGTGTCGCAAACTGCAATATTAACTTGCTTTCCTTACCGACCGAAAGGTCTTTCATTCTTTAACCGTATTTAAAACCGTGCAAAATTATACTAATTCTTAATAGAGCCTGCACCTAAATATCGGTGTTTATGAAGTAAAATGAATATGAACCGTTTTATATGCCTGATTTGTCGAAAAATAGATTGCCCGACCACAAGCAGACTTCTTAAGACTGTTATGTGGTTTTTGTGTTTTCGTGGTAAAAAATATAAAACACAAAAACTCAAAAGACACTAAATCTCACTAAAGGTAATTCATTACCAAATCCCTAAACCGGAAATCTTTGGGATTCTTTCTGTTGCAGGATTGCAAATCCTGAAAATATCAGGTTCGGGATTGAAAAATTCCGAACAGCCCTTTGAAAGAGACGGCCTCATACTTCGGTCTCTTTGGGAGGATGAAAACTTTTTAATAATTCTTTTGTTTTATTTTATGATGAATCAATGATTTTTTTACTTTTGTAATCGAAAATAACACAAAAAAATTTTAACTATGAACAATAAGACATTAAATCCGAGATTCTTTTTTATTATTTCCGTAATTGTAGCCGGTGCCCTTTTCAGACTGATCCCACACTGGCCTAATTTTACTCCCATAGCAGCAATGGCACTGTTCGGAGGCACATATTTTAATAAGAAATTTACGGCATTTCTGATTCCTATGGCAGCCCTTTTTATTTCGGATATGATACTTGGATTCCACTCATATATGATTGCCGTTTACCTTGGATTTGCCGTTATTGTCGGAATCGGAATGATGTTAAAAAACCGTGTTAAATTCGGATCGCTTCTGCTCGCATCCGTCGGTTCATCCATCATATTCTTTTTGATTACCAACTTTGCAGTATGGATAGGAAGTCCCTATTATCCTCAAAATTTTGCAGGTTTGCTTGAAAGTTATACTGCCGGATTACCGTTCCTTAACAATGGCGTTCTCGGTGATCTGTTTTACAACGCTCTGTTTTTCGGCACTTTTTATCTTGCGCAACAAAAATTTCCGGTTCTCGCAAAGGTTATTTCCCATTAAAGACCAAATTAAACGAACCGTCCGAATAGAAGGAAGAAGGATACTTATCCGGTAATTTCGTCATTCAAACAGCGCCTCGTCTCTCTCAAGCAGTAGTACGGAATGTTGGGGGACGATAAAATATTTCTCACCCTCATACATTATTTCCACAGCACCTTTTTGCAAAAAAATTGCAAGATCACCCTCTTTAGCCTGCAATGGAATATACTTTATTTTTTCATCGGTTTTTTTCCAGGGTTCGTCAACATCGTCACCGGGAAGAGGTATCGGATAGCCCGGGCCTGCCTTTATGACATAACCCGACTGAACATCTTCTTTTTCCTTATATCCGGGAGGAAGATAAAGCCCGCTTTTTGTCTTCGACGAATGCGAAACAGGTTTAATAAGAAGCCTGTCACCCACCACAATAATATTTTTCAGTTTGTTATTCCCGCTTAATTCCATTGCTAACATCTTTTAACACAAAATTAGAAAAATCTTTTATCAAAATCCGTACCTTTGCAAAAAAAATAAAATGAGAATTGTCTTTTTCAAAACTCCCAAACCCAAGAGGTTTACTCTTCGCACACGTTATTACGACGAAGAAAAGGAATATTGGGAACAACGAAAAAAAGAGCTCGGGATGTCTGAAGACGGCAACAAGCCTGATTTTAAGACTCTTATCGGAAAAGATTGGAAAAGACTACGAAAAAGTTCATCGGTAAGGCAAAGAAAAGCGAATGTTAGTGTGGTGATTTACATTGCCATTATAATTGCCCTGCTTTACTATTTTTTCTTTAAATAATTAACGACGATTTTTATTAATGTCAGATATAATACACCTTTTACCCGATTCTGTTGCAAACCAGATAGCTGCCGGCGAAGTGATTCAAAGACCCGCCTCAGCAGTAAAAGAATTACTCGAGAACGCAGTTGATGCCGGCGCCGATGATATAAAACTCATCATCAAAGATGCCGGCAAAACGCTCATTCAGGTAATTGATAACGGATGTGGAATGTCGGAAACCGATGCCAGAATGGCCTTTGAACGCCATGCCACTTCCAAAATCAATAATGCCGAAGACCTGTTTGCAATTAAAACACTCGGCTTTCGCGGTGAAGCACTTGCGTCCATTGCAGCAATAGCACAGGTTGAACTCAAAACAAAAAGGGTTGAAGATGAGGTGGGTATATGCATAAAGATTGAAGGTTCGGAGGTGAAAAGTCAAGAGCCCTGCTCCTCAACAAACGGGACTTCGTTCTCAATTAAAAATCTGTTTTACAATATTCCTGCGCGACGCAAATTTCTCAAGAGCAACAATACCGAACTAAGACATATAATTGAGGAATTTCAAAGAGTGGCACTTGTTTATCCGGAAATAAGGTTTTCGTTTTTTAATGAAACCCGACAGCTTTTTCAATTGGAAAAATCCGGTTTAAAACAGAGAATAGCCTCACTTTTCGGTACTGCTTATAACACCAAACTTGTTCCTGTTGAGCAAAAAACCGATTTGGTTAACATTTCGGGATTTATCGGAAAGCCGGAGTTTGCCAAAAAGACAAGGGGTGAGCAATATTTCTTTGTGAACGGCAGGTTTATAAAACACCCTTATCTTAACCACGCTGTTAACAATGCTTTTAAAGAACTTATTCCGTCGGATGCTTTCCCCACCTATTTCATATATTTCGAATTAAATCCCGATGAAATTGATATAAATATCCATCCTACAAAAACGGAAGTCAACTTTGAAAATAATCAGGTGATATATGCTATGCTAAGTTCGGCGGTGAAGCAAGCACTTGGCAAATTCAATCTTACTCCGTCCATTGACTTCGATGTTGAAAGAGGAATTGACATAACCCCGCTTCCAAGAAGCACTGAGATAAAACAACCTACTGTCAATATTGACGAAAGCTACAACCCTTTTGAAGTGGAAGCAAAACGGGAAAACAAGCCTGCATTTCACCCTGATAAACCCGACACCCGTAACTGGCAGAAACTTTACGGTGAAAAGGATTTCACACAAAACAGACAGGAGAATACAAATCATCCTGAAGAGAATGCCTCTTTCGGTTTTATTCCGGAAAATAAAGAGCCTGAAACAGAATCGGGTACGGTTTTTCAGTTACATAACAAGTATATTGTAAGCAGCGTAAAATCAGGTCTTTTGATAATTGACCAACAGAGAGCGCACGAAAGAATTCTTTTTGAAAGATTTCTTAAAAAGCTTGATTCCCGGAAAGGAACATCACAACAACAACTTTTTCCCGTTACAATTCAGTTTTCCCCTTCCGATGCCGAAATATTAAAAGAGATAAACGATGAGCTTAAAATACTGGGGTTCGACATTGAGGATTTCGGGGAAAATACATTTATTGTAAACGGTAACCCTGCCGAAATGAACAATCGGGATATCAAAGGCGTTTTGGAAGGCATAATTGAGAATTTCAAAAAACACCTGAAAGATATTGCAAAGGATAAAAAGGTTAATTTAGCGCGCTCAATGGCAGTTAATCTTTCGATTAAACAGGGAAGAAAATTGCAGGCCGAGGAAATAAAATCGCTCATTGATCAGTTATTTGCCTGTAGGATGCCGGAAGTTTCTCCCGACGGTAAACCGACATTGCGGATCCTGACAATGGATTATCTCAATGAAAAATTTGATTAATGAAAAATTAGCTTTAAAGAATGGAACAATTCAGACCAACAGGATTCAGAATACTGCCACCGGTTGTTAAAAATCTTTTGATAATTAACACCCTGTTCTTCTTAGGGACAATGGCTTTCTCAAACAGAATAGACCTCAATGAATATCTCGGGTTGCACTATTTCACATCTCCGATGTTCAGACCCCACCAGCTTGTCACATATATGTTTATGCACGGCAGTTTCACGCATATCTTATTCAATATGTTCGCTCTGTGGATGTTCGGGAATGTTCTTGAAAATGTTTGGGGACCCAAGCGTTTTCTGGTTTACTATATGGTCACCGGAATCGGAGCGGGATTGATACAACTGCTTGTGCTATATTTCAGAATTTCAAGTGTTGAGAGTGCTCTTGATCCTGAGATGATCAAATATGTTCAGGAGAAAGGCTATGACCTTCTTATGGAAGGAAAAAACTTTGCCGACCCTGCCTTAGGAAAAATGAATATGTTGATAAACACAACCACAATAGGTGCATCGGGTGCTGTATTCGGCATTCTACTCGCTTTTGGAATGATGTTCCCTAATTCTCTGATATACGTCTATTTTGCCATTCCCGTGAAGGCAAAATATTTTGTAATGATATATGGTGCAATCGAACTATTCTCGGGAGTATCCGGAACAGCCGACAATGTTGCTCATTTCGCACATTTGGGTGGTATGATATTTGGATATTTCCTGCTGCTATACTGGAAAAAACGTTAACTGAATTTTTGGCAGTATGTACAATACAGGAAATTATTATCAAAGAAACCCGATACAAGATCTGAAGGAATATTTCAGAAGCAACAATGTACTTGTAAAACTCATTCTTATCAATGTTGCTGTTTGGGTGCTGATTATGGTTTTAGATGTCATCTTCGACCTTTTCAAGGTTCCGTATATTGACAATATCATTGAATGGCTTGCAGTACCTGCTTCTTTAGGCAAATTGTTAACCCGTCCCTGGACTCTGTTCACCTATATGTTTCTGCATTTCGACCTGTGGCATATACTGTTCAATATGCTATGGCTCTATTGGTTTGGAAGGATTTTTTTGCAATACCTTTCTGAAAAACAGCTACTTTCCATATATATAGTCGGCGGACTTGCAGGTGCGCTGTTTTACATTCTTTCGTTTAATATCTTCCCTAAGTTTCAGGATGTTTACATTAACTCGGTGGCTCTCGGTGCATCAGCCTCTGTCATGGCTATTGTTACCGCAATATCGTTTTACGTACCCAATTTCAAAATAAACCTGCTTTTTATCGGACCTGTTAAAATAGTTTGGGTAGCAGTATTCTCAATTATTTTGGATATATTTATGGTCAAATCGGCAAATTCCGGCGGACATTTGGCTCATATCGGAGGAGCGACATACGGCTTCCTTTTCGCCCATTACCTCCGACAAGGGAAAGATATAACATCCTCATTTAGAGGGATTTCATTTGCATCACTTCGGTCGGTTTTTAAAAGGAAACCCAAATCGAAATTTAAAAATGTCTATTCCAATGAAAGGCCTGTGAAAGATGAGGATTATAATTACAATAAAAAACAACAGCAAAAAAAGATAGATCACATTCTGGATAAAATTTCAAAGTCGGGATACGAAAGCCTGACAAAGGAAGAAAAGGAGCTATTGTTTAATGCCAGCGGAAAGAGAAGATGAGGAGAAAGAGGATTATGAGTTAGAAATAAAAATCAGGAGATAGCAATTATAAAATAAAAGATTAAAGGCAAGCAAAGGTTTGTCAAAAATAATAATATATCAACCTTGGTGGCAACAGAAAAAAAGAAGTTTCATTCCTTTATCAGAAAAATCATTCTGACTTTCAATGCTATTGCCGTTATTGCCCTGCTTCTTTCCTATGCCGCTTCATATATCAACCCCACTACATTCTCTCCGCTCGCTTTTGCAGGATTGTCATATCCTGTCATTTTTGCGGTAAATCTCGCATTCATTATTTTCTGGCTAATTGTCAAGTGGAAGTATGCACTGATATCAATACTTTTTATTGCAATCGGATGGAACAGTGTTGGACGACTAATCGAGTTTCATACACAAAAGTCACCGGATAAAAACACAAAATACATTAAAACAATAAGTTACAACATTCAAAATCTTGTTAAAGAGAGCACTATTTCCACAAAACATATACGGGATTTCAGCAATGAGTCGAAGATCTTAAAATTTCTGAAAGAAGAGAAGCCTGATGTCGTTTGCCTTCAGGAACTTTTGTACGACAGGAAAGGATTTAAAGAATTTCCGGCCGAGCTTGGAAAACAGATTGGTTGCAGATACTTTTATTCGGAGAATTACTATCCTAAAAACGATAATAAAAAACTTGATGCTATTGCCGTCTTCAGCAAATTCCCGATCATAAACAATGGTTTTATAAAATATAAACAAAAGACAATAGCCATTTTTGCAGATATCGTCACAAGTGAGGACACAATAAGAGTCTTTAACCTGCATCTTGCATCTTTGCATTTCAGAAATGAAGATTACAGATTTATTTCGGAGATGGACATTCAAAAGAAAAGAGATGAATTCAGAAAGGGCTCAGGTAAGATTTTGCGCAAAATTAATTACGCATTTCAAAAAAGAGGTTTCCAGACTTTAATAATAGAAGGTGCTTTGGCACAGTCGCCTCATCCTGTTATCATTTGCGGCGATTTTAATGACACACCCGAATCATATACATACCGCAAAATCTCAAAAGGACTTACCGATGCTTTTGTGGAGAGCGGCAGCGGTTTTGCCAATACTTATGCCGGAAAACTGTTTCCGGTTCTAAGAATTGACCATATACTTTACGATAAATCATATTCATCAATTAATTTCACCAGACACCGGATACTGCTGTCAGACCATTACCCTGTCTCCTGCCTTCTTTATAAGAAGAAATGATGCGGTAATATAAAAATCATTAACTTTGCAAATCAAATTGACTAAGTTGCGGTCAATATCAGTCATTGCTATTGACATATAACTAATTCATAATATTATGTATTTAAACAAGTTTAAAAGGTTTGATTTTGCAAAATGGATTCCTGTTTTCATGGTGATAATCCTGCCTTTTGAACTTTTGGGTCAGCCATTATTAGACTCCATTCTTTCGGACAGAAACAACAAATACCAGGATTACCTGCAATTTCGTGAATCATTGAAGAAACATACCTGGCCAGACCTGATGAAGCTAAAAGATCAGGCAGGTGATATACTTAAAACCGATAATATTATAATAAATGAATATCTTGGCAGAGAGCGGTTAAAAGCCGGGAAGATGGAGACTGAAATTGAAAAACTGAGGAATGAGATAAAAATGGCCCAAAAAGAAATTGAAACAAAAGATACAATACTGTCCGAGAGGGAGAACTTTACAAAACTACTCTTCTACAGCCTGACAGGCACCGGCATTATTATTATTGTTCTTCTCGGCATCCTAATCGACAGGCATTTAAGATACAGAAGGGTAAAAGATGAAATTGAACGTATATGGGCCAGCGCCGAAGACCGTGATGATGACCTGTATAAAAATGAAGAGCTTGTTAAAGAGATCAAATCCTTGAAAAGAGATAAGGAAAAACTTTTAAACAGAATTGACGAATTTTCCAAAACAGACAAAGACAATTCCGATTTTTCCGCAAAACTTCGTAATGAGATAAATCAACTAAGGGAAGAAAATAAAGAACTCGGGAATTCAATTCAGGAAAAAGAGAAAGCCCTTCAGGAAGAAATCCAAACACGGAAAGCAGTTGAAAAAGAAATTAAGGAGTTGATAATAAAAATCACAAATTAAGTACGTACAACTTTATAAAACACTCCCCTCTCCTGCCTTGTATGTTCAATCTTGTTTTCAGCTTCAAGCACATCAAGGTATTTGTTCACTTCATTTATGTGTTTCCCGAGAATCTTCACAAGGTCGTCCACGGTGCAGGGTCTTCTGAAAATCGTTTCCAAAATGGCCGTTTCCACATCTTCGCGGTAGGATTTGATATTTTTCCGGTCAGGGGCTGCCGAGATTATCTCAACATTTTCCATATCCCAGAAATCAACAACACGTTGCAATTCAGCTCTTGTTGCCGGGCGCAAATCCTCTACCGTTCCAGGTCTGTCAAGTGTATTCACCTGAATTGAATCGGGTTTGATTTTGCCAAAAGCCTCTTTCAGTAGTTTCAATTCGTTTTCACTGTCATTGTATCCCGGGATTATCAAAACCTCCAACCAAATCTTCCCTGTATATTCATTACGAAATGCAACAATACCATCAATATACTCCTCAACATCAAGCATTTGCGCAGGCCTGTTGATTTTCTCAAATACCTCCTGCGAAGCTGCATCCAGTGAAGGAAGAACAACATCCGCATCCAATATCTCCGCCCTGACCTGCTTGTCATAAAACAGTGTTCCGTTAGTTAATACCGCAACGGGAATATCCGGCTTATTTGTTTTAATGAATTTCAACACATCCCCTATTCTCGAGTTTAATGTCGGTTCGCCCGAGCCTGAAAAAGTAATATAATCGGGTACAGGATTATTTTTAAAAAAATCCGACAACTCCTGTATGACCTTATCATAAAGTATATACTCCATTCTGTCGGTTGTGAGTTTTGTTGTTTTGCCACACTCGCAATAAACACAATCAAGCGAGCATACTTTATGCGGAACAAGGTCAACACCAAGCGACATTCCAAGACGTCGCGAAGGGACAGGTCCGAAGATATATTTATACATTATCCAATATCTTTTAGTTCAAATAAATTTCCATTTTTGTCTTTAATAAAAATCAAATCGTAAGAGCCTCTGTCAATACTAACAACATTATAGCCCATAGCCTTAGCTTTCCTGATAATCGTTTCTCTATTTTTCACATTAAGGCAAATATGTCCGAATCCCGGTTTTATTGGTTTATTACTGATAAAAATTTCAAGAGTAAGTTCATCTTTTGATAAAACGGCAATTGCAACATCATCGGGAATACCAAAAATTTTCCAGGATAATTGACTCTCAAGTTCAAAGACCCTCATAGTCTGAAACCCCAAGATATCCTGATAGAAATCAATTATCTCCTGATGATTTGTTACCGTAAGCGCAATATGATTCAATTCCATTTCAACAGATTTTATTGGTGCAAAGTTATTGAACTAATGTTCATAAAACAGAAAAAAGAAATTTTTATTTTAATTTTTTTCTTTGAGAACGGAACTGTCGGTGAAGCTATTCTTTTTTCTAACCGGAACATCTTTAAGATCAATATACCAGTCGTGGTCAAGGGTGAAAACCCCGCCTATGTATGGTTCCAGCAGATAGCCCCAGTTTTCGTGCTGACCTGCTTTGCACTCCCAATACTTATCTTCAAAAAAGAACTTAAATTTATTATCCTCATATTTTATCCGGCAGTGATAGGTTTTATTTGGTTCAATAGTATCAATTATAGCCTGTTGCCCGACTCCATCATCGGGTTTCACACCATCAATCCAGCAGTATCCTCCGACTAAGAGCAAAGTGTCATGAACACATTTATAGACCAAACGAGCCGAGGACTGGTCGTGATGGTTTCCAAATGAAAAACCGTGAATCTTATTCCAGCCGTTTCTCTCCGGCTCTTTGTAATACCAGGTGTCATTGGTTTTAAAGTAAAATTCTATCTCATCAACGTCATAAAGAATGTGAAAGGAATGGTAATATGAATGCCTTCCGGCCAATATGGTTACCCTCTCCCACTTACCTTTATTATCAAAGATAGTTGAGTAGGTAGTGGTTAAAAAAATTCCTGCGAGAAGCAGTAAAATTATCACCGACAATAATATAATGGGCTTCCTTCTCATTGACAACATTTTAAACGTCATTTTATAAAAAAATGTTCTGATTTTTCAGTACAAAATTCAGTTATTTAGTTTTGACCTTAATATCAGGGCTTTTTGGTTATGAGGTTCCAGTTTTAAAACTCTTTCAATATGCTCTTTAGCCTCTTCCGTGTCGTTCTGAAAAAGATATATCCCCGAAATATTCAGCAGAGCCTGGATATTGTCGGGATTAAGATTTAATGCCTTTTCATAATCTTTCTTTGCGTTGTCAATACTTCCAAGCCGGGAATAAACATAGCCCAGATTAACATGTGCCGAAACATGATTTGGATATTCGGATATTATGAATTCAAAAACCTTTTTTGCTTTTGTAAAGTCCCCCTCTTCCGAAAGCAATGTACCGTATTTATTTTGAAAATCCAGATTATATTTTGCAAGCTCAATCGCTTTTTCATAAAAATATTTTGCTATCAAAAGATTTCCCGAACTTTCGTATGACTGTCCGATACGGTAAGCTGTCCAGGCATCATAATTTGTATAATCCTTTTCGGTAACATACTTTGAAAGAACAGTCGTATTCCCAATTTCTTCCACAAGATCAATTATTGATTTGTAATCTTTTCTCATAAAGTAATAATTGATTATTGCATTGAACCAAATTGAATTTTGGTCGTTGTAAGCTTTGATATTCAAATAGCTGAACGCCGAATCAAGATATTGAGGATCAGGCTGAAAGGCTTCATATTCCTGCAGATACCCTCGTGCAACCGTGATACTGTCTGTTTCCGGATTATTAACTGCAATCAACCCTTTAAAAACTCTCGGCTGTGCAAGCTCCTCGGGTGTTTTCGGTCTTGCAATCTTATGGTCGTGAATTTTAACATGCGGGATGTCTCTGGTCTCCGAAAGAGGCATATGGCAGACATAGCAGTTGTCTCCTTCTTTCCTGCGTTCATTTTCGGGGAGAGTGCAATAGTTCACATCCGGTTTATGACAATTCAAACAGGCATCTTTATACTGTTTTGCCGGAGTCTCTTCAATGGGAGTATGCGGAACGTGACACATCAGGCAAGTCAGTTCACCGTCCGTACCTTTTGTATTAATGTAGCACTCGCTTTCGCGCATTCTCTCATAATGTGATGCCATAATAAAATCCTCTTTACCGCCTTCATGCCGCGGCATAAAGACATCCAGGACATCGGTCAGATGCATCCCTGCCTTGAAGTCGTAAAAACTTTTACCCGGTTTTACCACCATTGTCCCCTGAAGATGACATCGCGCACAAAGATCGTTCTGAAGTTCGGGCGGAAGCTTCAATGGATTGACAATACTGTAGTCTATGTACTTAGAAGTGTCAATAACAACGCCTTCCTGCTTTAGCTTTGAATGTATCTCTCCGGGACCGTGACATCTTTCACAATCAATTCCGGTTTTTATTTCACGGTATTTGTTTTCCGAGCCAAGTACAAAATCCGGAAATCCGTTATGACACGACATACACTCAAGACCTATTTTACGACCGTAACGTGTATTATGCCCACCCTCAAATCCGGGAGGAAAATCAAACATACCAAGTTGGGTGTAATAGGTAAACGGAATTTGAAAAGCATAGCCGTTTCTCACAAAAATATGTGAGTTGGTATGTTCACCTGAACCCACCTCATAATCAACGACTTCTCTCCTGCTGAACACGGTATCTTTTCCTTCTACCCTGTATTCGTGAAGCATCAAAGTCGTATCGTTTTTCCAGTATGGGTGATAATAAAGGTTTTTATAAGGATCATAAATTATCGAGTCGGGTCCGATTACCGTGGCACTGAATTGCTTTGTAGCATGATTGAACGATTTCCCCATTCCCGTCCTGATGTATGACTTCCACTCCTCAAAATGACAGGTTTTGCAATTGTCCATCCCGACATATTTCACCGTATCATTATGGTTAAGATAGTAACCTGTCCCGAAACCTTCATCTTTACCTGGCTCATCCGAACATCCGGTATAAAAAATCAAAACAAATATGACAAAAATGATATTATTAAACTTTGTACCCACAATAATTTTTTTTGCAAATATATTTCATATCTTTGAACCAAAATAAAAAACATTCGACTATGGTTCATTTTAACATTTTCACAAAAGCATTTTTCTCAATTGTATTTTCAAGTATTATCTTATCGCATTCCGGAATACGGGCTCAAACAATTGATAAAAAATACGACAGCAATGGCATTTATTTAAATCAAAGAATACCAGCAAACTGGGAAAATCTGCAAGTACCGGAGAATAAAAGCGGTGCAGGGTGGACATCCGTCGGACCTTATGGCGGAGATGTTCTGGATATTGCTATCTATTCTGCAAATCCTGACATTATGATTGCGGCAGCCGGAATACCTTTCATCTCTTATGACGGTGGGGAGAACTGGGAATTTCTTGAGACTCTGTCAAACGCTGCCCCGGGAAAAAAATTCAATTCCGTGGAGTGTCTATCCGACGGAACTCTTATTGCAGGTGGTGCTTTCATATCGGGTAAAGCGTATAAATCAACTGACGGTGGTACTTCATGGCAATCATTTTACTTTTCTTCAGCGGGAGGTGTTTATGATATTGCCGTTTCACAATCAAATCCCGATATAATATATATGGCGGTTTCAGGTTCGGCATCATCATCAACTAACCGCCTGATAATCAAATCTACAGATGGTGGAGATTCGTGGACATATTACAACATGATAGATATTCTGCCTGTGGGAGCCTCGGCCGTCAGTGTTGCAATTGATCCTGATAATCCGCAGACGGTATTTTTCATTGCCACCTCGGGAATTTCCGACGCTTTTGTGGTTGTTAGTTTCGACGGTGGGGAAAACTGGACTGTGACAACATCAAATCTTCCCTCATCAAAACCTTACAATGTTGTTGCAATAGCAAATCAAAAGGTTTATGTCGGTGGAGGACAACTTTTCGGCGGTAATGTAATGGGAATTTACGAAAGCGACAATTGGGGAACCAGCTGGCAAAACATCTCGGGTTCGTTCCCTAATAAAGTCGTTAATGATATACTGATTGACCCTTCAAATTCCGATAATATGTGGGTTGCAACTGAGGGTGACGGAGTATATTTTTCTGCCGATGCAGGTGCAAACTGGGATTTTAATACTACCGGTGCCGGTGGCAATGGAAGTGTAAGGTCTTTGATTTTCGGTTATGAGAATACTGACGTATTATTTGCCGGGTTTTTAAGCCTTGGCGTTTGCAAAAGTGAGGATTCCGGAAACTCCTGGGTTTATTCCAATACGGGTATTGCCGCACTGTTAATCAATGATATTGAAATAGAAGAGAGCAACCCGCAGAGAATACTGGCATCTTTTGAGGCAGAAAATTCCGGCGGGTGCTACCTGAGCAATGACGGAGGAGAAAGCTGGGAACTCGTTGAGAGCTTACCTGCAACAAGATTCTCGACAGTTGGCATTAATACGGACGGAACATTGTATGCATGGTCGAACGGTCCTTCAACGGTTGCACAGGAAGGGTTGTATATGTCGGATGATAACGGTCAAACCTGGCAAAATCTTGGCCCGAACCTTGGAACATATTTTGAAACTGAAATTTTCGCACTTGCCATTCCCGAAACCAATCCTGACGTGATATTTATTGGTGGTAATAATTTCGGTGTTGCCGGATGGGAATCCATGATTTACAAGTCGTCAAACGGAGGCCAGACCTGGGACAATGTCTATCAAGGTGCCGAATATGACAGTTTCAGATATCTTTTTATTGATCCCGGTTCTTCAGGGCAGACTGTTTATTCTGCCTATGGAAATAAAAACCAGGATAAAGGAGGTTTCCTTAAGAGTATTGATGAGGGCATTTCGTGGAATGAGATAAGCAACGGAATACCCGAATCCACAAAATGGACAAGTGCAATAGTTTGCGACCCCGTAAATCCTGATATTCTTTATGGAGGCATTGGAGGTTACGGGTCAACAAACGGAAGCGTTTATAAATCAGTTGATGCAGGAGCCAACTGGGAAAGTACCGGCCTCAGTTTTTCGGTCTGGTCGAAAATAACCGATTTGTATGTAAGCGAACTTAACCCTGAAGTTGTTTATGCTGCTTCCACTGACCATGGTGTATATATAACAAAAACGGCAGGTGAAGAGTGGTTTGAAGCAAACGAAGGGTTACCTGCCTCTTATGTCACATCCTTTTCCAAAGCATATACCACAAACGACACTTTGATGATTTTAGCCTCAACATACTCAAACAGTGCTTACAAGAACAAAGTATATATACCCGGAACAACCTCATCTAAAGCTGATTTAAGTATATCATCTAAACTATTTGTTTATCCTAATCCTGCAAAGGAAAAATGCAATATCAGATTAACACTTTCGCATCCGGCAAAGGTTAAAATATCCATTTACAATTCAACGGGTGAAAAAATTAGAACGATTGAAAACAGGGTCATTAATGAGGGAAGTGTTTACTATTCCGTATCCCAAAAAGCAGGCATTTATTTGATAAAAGCAGAGGTCGGCGACAAATCTGTTACAAAGAAAATTGTTTTCGAATAAATCTGTTTATTGCAGGAAATAAAATTTGCTTCATCTTAGCTGCCGTAAGTTTTCGGATTGTAAAAAAGCGCTTAACTCCGGTATTTTTATAACTGAAATGATTTACACTGTTTCGTTTGACAGAAGTTTTAACAACCCGGGTATTTATATAAGTGATTGTGCTTTTTAAGGCTGTATGCACCTGTCCGGTAATTTCAAAAACTTTTTCATGAAGCACACCGGTATTTTTCGCCCGGCTTTCTGTTGTAATATTCTCGTCAAACTCAAAAAACAAAACAATATTTCTGACAAGCCTGATTTTTGAAAGTTTTTTCCAGGTTTCTTTAAAAAAGGTTATACCGTCTTCAAAATCCGCTTCAAACACAGCAGGAATAGCAGCAGTTAAGGTTTTATCACCCGAAATATTTTCAATCTCAACATATTCATATCTGTCCTCAAAAAATCCGGATGAATAGTTATAAAATCTTTCGGTCAACTTGTCCGTTGTATCATTAATTTTTTCCCCGGTAGATTTAAAAACCGAATTTATAATTCCAAAGAACTTGGAGACAACTGATTTCAAGCCCTTTAAGCCCATATCAATCGTTCCGGCAATTTCCGATATATCAAAATTAAGACTGAGTTTTTGTGTCAAATCCGGGAAATGGAACTTTTCATTCTTTTCATTTTCCTCATTCTTTTCATCAGGGGCTTTTTTATTGTCATCCTCAGGTTCTCTTTCTTCGGAGTTTTTAAGTTCCGCAAGATATCGCATTCTGCTTTGCTTTATTTTCTCAAAAACTTCATTTCTCATAATGATTAGCTTTAATTTTTACTTAATAAATATTTTCTTTTCCTGCCATATTGAAATATCCATAAGGTTGAAAATCTCAAATTGCTTTGCAAGATTACAACATCAAACATAGTGATGTCAAGCTTTTTAAGTGCTTAATTTCATTTAAGTTAATAATTAAGTGGCTTTATTTTTCAAACTTAAACTTAATTTCAACTTATCTTAACTTAATTTTTTTCTTAATTTATTTGCATTATTAACTTAATTATATTTATTTTTGCTTAATTTTTCAAAGATATGCACAGATATGACTTCACAGACAATCCGGTTAGCAACCTCTATGAGGTTGTTACCTCCATGTTGCCCGGTATTGAAAAGGTTGTAACTGTATTCTTTGATACTGCATCAAAATCATTAATAGGAAAATCTGCCGAAAAGGAGAAAGGAAGTTACAAGATAAAAGAGCTGGATATCAGCCGGGCATCAGAAAGCCTTTTTCAAATCAGAAAAAACAAAACACCATTTACCTGGTTCAACAGGGAAAGTGTCCCGTTTGAAGTTTACGATAAAACATTGTTACCCGAATTGGATATTTTTGATGAGAAAGACAATGTGATTTTATTAATAAAGCTACCCGGAGAGCAGAAGGGGCTCAGCGATCTTGTCTTCATATATTTTAATGAAAATCCAAGTAATTTTGGTGTAAGCAACAGTGACTCGCCACTCACGACAGAGAGCAAAAGTGCCATTGCATTTCTTATTCACAATACTTTAAAAATGATTGTTGAATCGAAACGCAATAACAGAAAAGTTCTCCTCTTTAACAATGAACGTACCCGGAAAATCATCAGTCAAACCGAGAAACTATCAGCTGAATTGCAGCGCACACACGACAATTACGGTTTAAGCCTTGTAAAACTTTGCA
>Ga0256841_1000989_pt1 | contig 26580 bp, 43 predicted proteins | sample 356308metaG_FD_185971 | JGI IMG/M metagenome (GOLD analysis project Ga0256841, IMG submission 185971) | Hydrothermal vent microbial communities from Mid Atlantic Ridge, Atlantic Ocean - 356-308 | ecosystem: Environmental > Aquatic > Marine > Hydrothermal vents | place: Atlantic Ocean: Mid...
TCTTTTCACCCAGCTTGCCCGAACGCCCTGCAAGCCGATGAATAACATCGGCTTTTGTCCGTTCGAACAATCTGGGCAAAAATCTCTCCGGGAAAATTCCGGATTCCGGTGCAATATTCGGGCTAATCCTGGCATCACTCGGGCTGTTCGTCCTGATCCTCATCCAGATATTCCAGCAGGGGATGACCGGTCATTTCCGGTGGCACGGGCAGCTGCATGATCTTGAGCAGGGTGGGGGCCACGTCACAGAGCGCACCGCCATCCAGCAGCCGGGCGGGGCGTTCTCCCACATAGACCAGCGGAACCGGCGTGGTGGTGTGCGCCGTATAAGGTTGCCCGGTTTCTTCATCGAGCATTTTTTCGCAGTTGCCATGATCGGCAGTGATGAGCATGGCGCCACCAACCTTGTGAATGGCCCGGGTCACCCGGCTCAAACATTCATCCAGGGTTTCCACCGCCTGTACCGCCGCCTCGAATTTTCCCGTATGCCCCACCATGTCGCCATTGGCGTAGTTGACGATGATGGCATCGTATTTGCCGTCTTCGATGGCCCGCACCAGATGATCCGTCACTTCCGGGGCGCTCATCTCCGGGTTGAGGTCATAGGTAGCCACATCCGGTGAAGGCACCAGAATACGATCCTCACCCTCGAAGGGCTGCTCCCGCCCGCCATTGAAAAAGAACGTCACATGGGCATACTTCTCCGTTTCCGCCAGGCGCAACTGACGCAGGCCCAGACGGGAAATATATTCACCAAAGACATTCTCCAGCCGTTCCGCAGGAAAGGCCACGGGTATGTCCCATTCCTTGTTGTACTCCGTGAGGCTGACGAAACTGCCCAGCCTGGGCTTTGCCTGGCGTTCAAAGGCGTCAAAATCCTCTTCGATGAAAGCACGGGTGATCTGACGCGCGCGGTCGGAACGGTAATTCATGTTGATGATGACATCACCATCTTCGACATGCACGACATCGCCTGCTTCGGGCACAATTACCGTAGCCTCGACGAACTCATCCGTCTCCCCGCGTTCATAGGCCATCTCCAGCCCCTGCTCTGCGGTAGCTGCGGTAAATTTTCCTTTTCCCAGGGTAATCAGATCGTAAGCTTTCTGAATGCGTTCCCAACGGTGATCCCTGTCCATGGCATAGTAGCGGCCGATAATACTGGCAATACGCCCATGACCTACTTCGGCAAAAACCTCATCCATCGCCCGCAGGGAAGCCATGGCGCTTCTGGGCGGCATGTCCCGGCCATCCAGAAAGGCATGCACATAGATTTTTTTCGCCCCCCGCTGGGCCGCCAGGCGCACCATGGCATGAATATGTTCTTCATGGCTGTGGACGCCTCCCGGAGACAGGAGCCCCAGAATGTGTACCGCAGACTCATTGTCCACGGCAATGTCCACCGCGCCGACCAGGGTAGCGTTACTGAAAAACGATCCGGTACGGATCGAGCGGCTTACCCGGGTGAATTCCTGATAGACGACACGGCCACTACCCAGATTCAGATGCCCCACCTCCGAGTTGCCCATCTGACCGCTGGGCAAGCCCACTGAGGAACCGGAGGTTTCCAGGGCGGTATGGGCGCATTCCGACCAGAGACGGTCCCAGACCGGAGTGCGGGCAGCGGCAATCGCGTTGTTTTCTGTTTCCTCACGCAATCCCCAACCATCCAGGATGATGAGTACAACAGGGCGGGGGGTCTCATTCATTTCGGAAATCCAGTTCGAGTATCAGCCAAACAGCAATCAATGGGCCGGGATTTTATCAGATTTCGCATGTCGACTTTGACCTCTGTCGTGCAAGGAAAGCCCGGAACCATGCATATGCAGTTGGCCGTGTGCCCCACTCGCCGAAACCCGGGAAAGAAAAAACCCTTGCATTTCCCCCGGTAAAACAGTGTATTATTGTATTAGTTTGTTATTAATCAATCATGTATTGATGCAAATGGAGAGGCCATTGGTGAAAAACATACATTTGTCACGGAGAAACAAGATCCAGGAGTTCGGTGACAGCATGGCATTGATTCAGGACGACAACGATATCGAACGCGCATCCCGCTCTCTCAAGGCCATGTCTCATCCCCTGAGACTGAAGATCCTCTGCACCCTGGGGGAAAACGAAGTCAGTGTCCATGATATCGTTTCCCGGGTAGGCTCCTCCCAGAGCAATATTTCACAGCATCTGGCGATCCTCAGGGAAAAAGGCATTCTTGATGCACGCAAGGACGCCAACCGCGTTTTCTACCGCGTAGCCGACAGCCGCACCCTGCAACTCATTGACATGATGCGACAGGTATTCTGCACCCACGCACACTAAGGAATCTCCGATCAGATCGTGAGGTTGCTTGATTGACAAAAACATCTTGATTTTTTGAAAGCCCCTGAAACCAGACAGGAACTCGTATTCCGGCTTTGGTTCCTGTGGAGAATCCTCTTTTCTTCGCAGAGTTGCGCTATAATCACGCTCCTTTCTCCGCAAGACCCGAGATCCGGATGGAACAACTGGCAGAATTCATCAGCAATCACGCATTATTGGTCATTACCTTTGTGGCCCTGTCCGGCGCGCTGATATGGAATATTTTTTTCGATCCCGTAAACAAGGCCGCAGTGGATGCCCTGCAAAGCACCGCGCTCATCAATCATGACGACGGGATCATGGTAGATGTACGCTCCATTGCGGAATTCAACAAGGGGCATGTGGTCAATGCCGTCAATATTCCGCTGAATGGCTTTGCCAAACAGATCCAGCAACTGGAAAAATACAAGGACAAACCCGTCATCGTCGCCTGCCGTTCCGGTTCCCGTTCCGCCATGGCCTGTAAAATGCTCATGAAGGCCGGCTTCAAGGACGTACACAACCTGCGCGGGGGCATGATGGCATGGCAGAGCGCGGGATTGCCCGTAAAACGCAAGTGATGACGGGTATCCCCCGGCATCGTTCGACAACGCAGAAACTCAGGAAAGATCACCATGACAGAAGAAACCCAGCGCCAGTTTTCCATTCAACGCATCTATACCAAGGACATCTCTTTCGAGACACCGAATGCTCCGGAAATCTTCATGCAGGAATGGAAGCCACAGATCAGCGTCAATCTCAACAACACGGTCAAGGATCTGGGCGAGGGAAATATCGAAGTCGCTCTCACCGTTACGGTTACCGCCAAGATCGAAGAGAAAACCGCCTTCCTCGCCGAAGTCACGCAGGCAGGCATCTTCCTTGCCCAGGGCATCCCTGAAGAGGAAATGGGTCCGCTGCTGGGCATCTACTGCCCCAACACGCTGTTTCCCTATGTGCGGGAAGTCGTTTCCGACCTTATCGTGCGCGGCAGCTTCCCCCAGTTCCTGTTGGCTCCGGTCAACTTCGAGGCGCTCTATGCCCAGCAGGTTCAGCAGCAGAAGCAGGCGCAGGAATCCGCCGAGCACTAGGGCTCAATCAGCATGTCAGCGGCAGGCGCAAGAATAGCCGTACTGGGAGCCGGCTCCTGGGGCACCGCCCTGGCCATCCTGCTTGCACGAAACGGGCACCGGATCCGACTCTGGGGACACGAACCCAAGGCTGCCGCGCAATTGCAGAAAGAGCGGGAAAACCGGCACTTTCTGCCCGGCTTTGCCTTCCCCGACAATCTCACCTCCGGCTCTGATCTGGCCTGGAGTCTTGAGCAGGCCGACGAAATACTGATCGTGGTGCCCAGCCATGCCTTCGCCAGCGTCATCGGGCAGATCCAGCGCATTGCTCCGCATGCGCCATCCCTGAGCTGGGCCACCAAGGGACTGGAGCCCGATGGGCTGCGCCTGCTGCACGAGGTCGCCCGGGCCCGGTTCCCACAAGCAGATCTTGCTGTGGTTTCCGGCCCCACTTTCGCCGTGGAAGTGGCAAAAGGGCTTCCCACGGCCATTACCGTGGCATCGGACAACTTGCAGCACGCCACGCGGGTAGCCGATTATCTGCATGGCGACAGCTTCCGCGCCTATACATCGAACGATATCGTCGGCGTTCAGGTGGGCGGCGCCGCCAAGAACGTCATGGCCATCGCCGCAGGCATGTCCGACGGCTTGGGTTTCGGCGCCAACGCCCGCGCCGCGCTCATCACCCGGGGGCTGGCGGAAATCACCCGTCTGGGACTGGCTCTGGGAGGCCGGCATGACACCTTCATGGGACTGGCCGGCCTGGGAGACCTGGTTCTCACTTGTACGGACAACCTGTCCCGCAACCGACGCATGGGACTGGCCCTGGCGGAAGGCCTGGGCATCGAACAAGCGCGCGAACGCATCGGTCAGGAAGTGGAAGGTCTGGCCGCGGCACGGGATTTCCGCAGCAAGGCAGACAGCCTGGGCGTGGAAATGCCAATTACCGAACAGGTGTATCGGATTCTCTACGAAAATGTCGATCCGGCTTCCGCGGTAAAAACATTGCTCAGCAGGGAACAGAAACAGGAAACCGCCTGAAAACCGTTCTGCTCGGGATCATGCTTTTTCTGCCCCGGCAAACCCCTGTTGCCTCCAGGCTTCGTAGACTACTACAGCAGCCGCATTCGACAGGTTCAGGCTGCGCTGTCCAGGCAGCATGGGCAGCCGCCGGCATTGAGAGGCAGGCAGCTGCTGCAGAATTTCCTGTGGCAGCCCGCGGGTTTCCGGACCAAACAGCAGTACATCCCCGGGAACATACTCGAAATCCGCATGGGAACCCGAACCACGGGTGCTGAAAGCCACCACACGCGGCTGCCCCAGATCATCCTGCAGAGCCTTCCAGGAGGCATGCACACAGATGCTGGCGAACTCATGGTAATCCAGACCCGCACGTTTCAGACGGGCATGATCCAGCTCGAAGCCCAATGGCTCCACCAGATGCAGACTGCAGCCGGTATTGGCGCACAGACGAATGATATTTCCCGTGTTTGGCGGTATCTCTGGCTGATACAATACGAGCTTGAACAAGCTGTTCTTCCTGGAGACCTGGATGAGTGATCCCCGACTGGCCGTGGACTTCTGCGGCATGATGTTTCAAACGCCGCTGGTACTGCTGTCCGGCTGCGTCGGCTTTGGTGAAGAATACACGCGTATCGATGGTTTCTCCAACCGGGACGCCGGGGCGGTATGTCTCAAGGGTACCACCGGGAGCATGCGTCCGGGAAACGCGCCTCACCGGGTCTATGAAACGCCTGGCGGGATGCTCAATGCCATCGGCCTGCAGAATCCCGGCGTGGACAAGGTGATCAGCGATATCCTGCCCAAACTCGATTTCGGGGAAACCCGCTTCATTGCCAATGTCTCCGGCTCCACCCTGGAAGAATATGAGGAAGTAACGCGAAAATTCGATGACTCTCCCATAGATGCCATAGAAATCAACATCTCCTGCCCCAATGTGAAAGAAGGCGGCGTTGCTTTCGGCAACGACCCGGAAATGTCGGCGCGGGTAGTGGAAACCTGCCGCAAAGTCACGGACAAACCCCTGATCACCAAGCTTTCCCCCAACCAGACGGATATTGCCTATAATGCCAAATGCTGTATCGAAGCCGGTACGGACGCTTTTGCGGTCATCAATACCCTGATGGGCATGGCCATCGACATTGAAAGCCGATCACCGGTGATTGGCAACAATCAGGGCGGGCTGTCCGGCCCGGCAATCAAACCCGTGGCCCTGCTCAAGGTACACCAGGTATACCAGGTCACCAGGGAGCATGGCATCCCCATCATTGGTCAGGGAGGAGTCAACAGCGCGGAAGACGCAATTGAATTCCTCATCGCCGGAGCCAGCGCGGTAGGCGTGGGCACCGCCTTGTTCTATGATCCTCTGATATGCACTAAAATCAATCTGGGGATTCTGGAATATCTGGATCGTCATGAGCTGGCAAATGCAGGGCAACTGACCGGCAGCCTCAGACTGAATACCTCAACCCCATCAAAATGCGGCTGTTGAGCCAGCAGAGCGATTTTCCCCGGACATTACGAAGCAGCAGGACTTTTCAACCGACCTTATGCCAAAGCGAGAAGACAAGGACATCCAATCTGTAGAAACCTTGCACCGGTTTTCCCCCCTGGCGGACCTGGACAGGCACCAACTTGAGGAAATCGTGGCAAATGCCCAGTGGCTGAAAGCACGCAAGAAAGACCTGCTCATGGACCTGGGAGAAACAGAGAACAGCAGCATTTTCCTGCTCAGGGGAAACGTGCTGCTCGAAGCCGCAGACGGACGCCAGAGAGTAATCAAGCACACTGACCCTTCTTCCCGCTCACCACTCTCCAGACTGCGCCCAAGCAGGTACCGGGTAACCGCCCTGACACCGGTTCAATACATCAAGATCAGCAATGAGTTGCTGGATGAACTGACCGACATGGACGAAGCCTCGGAAATGATCTCCTCCCATTATCTGGTGGAAGAAACCAGCGAAGAGAACGCCGATTTTTCCGCGCAGATGGTGGCGCATATCTATGAGGATCTGCATCGCCATGCCCTGCTGCTTCTTTCATGGCACCCGGTGTCTCTCGGTGTCAGTGAAAAAATCCTGCATGAAAAGCAGGATCAGCGGAAAATGGCTGAAGCCGCCATGCTCGATCCAGTGCTTTCCCTGAAACTTCTCAAGGCCTCGCAGCGGCAACACCCGGGCAGTGCCGTCACCAAAATCGAGTCGGCAATCTTTCAGGTGGGAACACAAGCAGCGCACAAACTGGTGTTCATGAATCTGTTCAGGGAATCCCGCGATCCCCGCACCCTGTTGTTACAGGAAGCATTCTGCAATGCCTGGGAACGCAGCATCATGGTTGGCAATGTCGCCCGACAGCTTGCCACAAAACTGGGCATGAAAAATCCAGAGGAAGCACATCTTTCCGGCCTGCTGCACAATATTGGCGAAATCGCCATTCTCAGCTATGCATACAATTACTATCGGGAGATCACGCCACAGGAACTGCAGGACTGCATTCTGATGTTCAGCAAGGAAATTGGCCGCATGCTGTTGTCCCATTGGAACATCTTCCATTCCCTGTCCCAGAGTATCTGTGACGCCACGGAATGGATGTACGACCATGGCAGGAATCAGCCAGGACTGACCGATATCATTATTGCAGCCAAGGCCTGCGTACATATCTCACGCAAGGAAAACAACAATCCACCGCCCCCACTGCCCCAGATCCCGGCACTGAAGAAGCTTCGCCTGGATACGCCGGACAGCGTTCTTGCGACAGACCTGCGAAGCTATGCAAATGATGTGCTGGAAAAAACCAGGCGCCAACTGGACATCAGCGCCTGATCCTGGTTTTCATCAGGGAATCCGGTAATCATCCTGGGTCATCAGATCCACGCCACATTGCAACTGTTCGATCCAGCGGATGAAATCTTCTATGGCCACCCCGGTCAAGGCCCGGCCATGCTGAGGAGCGATCATGTCGATATCCAGTTGCCTCACCATATTGGCCCAGAAACGGCAAACCTTGTTACCGTTGATGTAGCGCTTGTGGAAGCCTTCCATGTACGGGAGTATGTCCTTGAAACGAGTCACGGGCTTGTCCAGGTCTTCTGCGGGACAGAGATTCGCCCCCAGATCTCCGGAAAAAAGGATCTTGCTCACCGGATCATAAAACTGGAAATTTCCTTCGGCATGCATGAAATGCGCGGGCACCGCCTTCAGACTGATGCCACCGAGCTGCAGATTGGCACCTTTGTCCGGGATAGCCACAAGACGCCCCTTGGTTTTTCCAGGGCGGGTGAAATGAGGAATAAACCGCTCCCACAGCTCCGGCACAACGACTTTCGCATTGGTTCCCACCATCCACTTGTTCAGGGATGCGACGATATCCGGATCCTGGTGTGAAGCCACCACATAATCCAGGTTTTTCACATTGACATACTCGCTCATGGCCATGAACAACGCGGTGTATGTCAGCTCTCCTCCAGGATCGATCAGCGCGGCATGTTCATTGTCGACGATGAAAAACTGATTGGCCTGAACCGCCTCGCCAACCACCAGGTCACGGAAGGCAACGCATACATGCCTGCCATCATTGTACAGTTCCATGGCTCCTCCTGAAGAAGCAAATATTGTTCAATTGATAACTTTAGTAAATAAGACCTCCTTGTCGGTAATCAAAACTTCTGAAACAGTCTGTTTATTATTAACTCGGCAACAATCTATATCGCCTTCAGCCCGCCCAGGTTGGGAAACTTCTTTTCACATCCGGGCCGGGCGAAACCAATCTGTCCGGATCACGAATTTCTCAGATGTTCAATATACCTTGGCATGCCTTCACGCGCCAACCGGACACCCTCGGCCTGCACCTGAATACACAGCGGACTGCCTTCCACGCGCAGATTACAATGCGCCTGACCCCGGCTTTCCAGGGGAATGGGAATCATGTCTCGATAAGTATAGATATTCTCCCCCACATCTCCCCCGGCACAGGTGGCCGGAAGGTCGATAGTACCGCCTTCCAGTAATTCGCCATTCTCAAATATCAGGTCGATATTCTGTCGCCAGCGTGTGCGTTCGTCCGAACCTGTCATGGTCTTGATCAGGTAGGCCGGTTCAAAGCGAACCCGGACTTCTTCATCCAGAACCTGGACATCGGCTATGATGGAGCCGGACAACTCTATACTGGTCAGATCCACTTTCTGCAACCTCTCATAATGTTTATCGAGCTTTTTCTCATTCTAGCCCTGCTGGCCGGTGTCATCGCCTTGCTCAAGCCATGGAAATGGTAGATCACGGCACATGATCCGGCTCTTCCAGATCTTTCAGTTTGCGTGTAAGGGTGTTGCGTCCCCAGCCAAGCAATCGCGCCGCCTCCTGGCGACGTCCGCCAGTGGCCTGGAGTGCCGCCTTGATCATCACCGCCTCCACTTCAGCCAACAGACCCTGTGCATCTTCGGCATGACGCCGCGCTACCCATGAGGCGAGTACGGATTCCCAGTCTGTGGCCACGCCCGATTCCATTGCCGCCTCTTCTCCGGCCTGGAGGATCTCCGGAGGCAGATCCTGCAGATGAATCTCCTGCCCTGACGCCATTACCGTGAGCCAACGTGCGGTGTTTTCCAGTTGACGTACGTTTCCCGGCCAGGAAAATGCTTCGAGTTTCGCCAGGGCGTCAGGACGCAAGGTTTTTACCTGAACATCGAGCTCCTCGGCAGCCTGCGAAAGAAAGTGGCTCATCAGCAGGGATATGTCTTCCCTCCTCTCCCGCAATGGCGGAATCTGGATACGAATGACATTCAGACGATGAAACAGATCTTCGCGAAACCGGCCCTGCTCCACCAGGGATTCCAGGTTTTGATGGGTGGCTGCGACTATACGTACATCTGCGCGAATGGGACTGACGCCCCCCACCCGGTAAAACTCGCCATCCGCCAAAACCCGCAACAAGCGGGTTTGCGCTTCCGGAGGCATGTCGCCAATTTCATCCAGAAACAGGGTTCCGCCTTCTGCCTGCTCGAAACGGCCTACGCGTCTGGCCTGAGCCCCGGTAAAAGCGCCTTTCTCATGCCCGAATAGTTCAGACTCCATGAGTTCACGCGGGATAGCCGCCATGTTCAAGGCAATGAAAGGCTGTTGGGAGCGGGGGCTGTGCTGGTGCAGCGCCTGGGCCACGAGTTCCTTTCCCGTCCCGGACTCACCATTGATCAGCACCGAGATGTTGGAACGCGCCAGACGCCCAATGGCTCTAAAAACTCCCTGCATGGATGGCGCTTCACCAATCATGCCGCGAGCGCCGACCAGCGCTTCTCCATGAGCAGACTTCTCCTGACTCCGGCTGGCGACCGCGCGCTGAACCTGATCCAGCACCTCCTCAAGATCGAATGGCTTGGGCAGGTATTCGAAAGCGCCTACGCCATAGGCATTCACCGCGCTGTCCAGATCCGAATGCGCGGTCATGACAATGACCGGCAACTGAGGATACAGCTCATGCACTTTGCCCAGCAGAGTCAGGCCGTCCATGCCTGGCATGCGAATGTCTGAAAGAATGGCTGCCGGCTCCACGGATTGCAAAGCCTTGAGCAAATCATCCGCCGCCTCAAAGCTTCTGGTTTCATAGCCGGCCTTGGCCAGAGCCTTTTCCAGCACCCAGCGTATCGAACGGTCGTCATCCACGATCCATATCATCGCGGTATCACTCATTGCCATGCTCCAGGGGAAGGTAGATGGTAAACACGGTCTTGCCCGGTTTGCTGGTGAATTCTATCAGACCTCCATGCCGGTTGATCATGGATTGGGCCAGGGACAGCCCCAGCCCGGTACCTTCGGATTTACCACTGACCATGGGGTAGAACACCCGCTCCTGAAGTTCTGGCGGGATGCCGGGACCATCATCGACGATATTGAGCTGCAACACCAGACGATGGCGCACACTGGCCAGGGTAAACTGGCGCAGAACCCGGGTTTGCAGCAGCACCGAACCCTTGCCGCCCATGGCTTGCACGGCATTTTGCACAATATTCAATATTGCCTGGACCAACTGCCCTTCATCGCCCTGCAACTCCGGGATGCTGGGATCATAGTCGCGCTCGAACCGGATCGAGTTTTCCGGATCCGAAGTCACGATGATATACACCCGTTCCAGAATATGATGAATATTGACGCTGCGCATCACCGGAAGCTGGCGCGAACCGAGCATCTGATCCACCAGAGACTTCAGGCGATCCACTTCCTTGACAATAATGCGAGTGTAGTCGCAAAGCGCCGAGTCTTCTCCCAGCTCCATGGCGAGCAGTTGGGCGGCCCCACGCATTCCCCCAAGGGGATTCTTGATTTCATGCGCCATGCCCCGAATCAGATCCCGGGTGGCCAGATTCTGGCTAATCAGTTGTTCCTCGCGGGTCATACGCAGTTGCCGGTCAACCCGCCGTATCTCGGCAAGAACATGAACCTGCCGGTCTTCGGCCTCCACCGGCACCAGGGTACAGTCCACGGTGATCGAGTGCCCGTCCGGAGGTGACAAGGCAATGCCCCGTTCGGTAATCGGCTGATTGCTTTCAATCACCGTATTCAGGTGCTGGTCGAATACATCACGGGAACAGCGCATCACCTGCGCCATGGAAAGCCCCTGCGCCATCCTTGCACTGACAGACAGAAGCATCTCTGCGGCGGGATTCATGTACAGAATCTTCAGATCACGATCAAACAGGATCAGGGAAGCGACCTGATGAGCCAGAATAGCCGTTGCCATTCCATCAGACAATACACTGGAATCAGCATTCATGGGGGGCGAAGCCTGCAGCGGACGGGGAATCAGCGCGGAGCAGGTCTGGGCTTGGCGATGGTTCGGTGCAGAAAAAAGGTTCGCGTCCCAGAGCGCAAAAGCTCCTTGCCCTGTTTGCTGTAAACCGCTACCGCCAGCTTGTGTTCACCACGATCCACGTTCTGTAAATTGATTACCGTACCCTGGTATTTGGCCTTTGAAGGACTCCCATCGAGGATTACCTTCAGGTAATCCCCCTCGCGCAACACTGGCGCCAATGCCACGAATACCGACACGGTTCCGGGGCTGCTGCGCACCGTGGCCTGATCCTCCGGGCTGACGATGTCGATACTTCGATACCCCGGCGCCGACTTCTTGTCAGCCGCTGGAGAAGCAACGACACCCCGGTCTTCCTCGGACATATCCTCCGATTTTTCCGGGGTGACAGGAGGCGCATAGGTGGACAGACCTGGCAGCTTTTTCATTGGTTTCGCTGCCGCTGAATCAGGCTGGTCACCATAATGAATATTACCGTCGCCATCCACCCATTTGAATATTTCCGCATGAGCGCATGAGAACGCCAGAATAAAAATGCTGATGTGCAGGATTTTCATATTCCTGATACTAGCCCAGCCTTGGCGCGATTTCCACAGTACCGGGGCGTGAACGGACAAACGGCAGCCTGTGAGTGACGAGAGGCAATATCATGACGATTCTCCCGAGAGGGAAAGAATGGAACCCGTTTTCAGCCCCAGGATCTGCGCGGCACTGCCCCCATTGGCGGCTATTTCCAGTAATCCGAGTGAGTTTTCGTAACACAGCAACTCTCCCGGAGACACATCAGAAAAGGTTCGAACCCGTGGCAACATCCTGCCCTCGCAGATCAGGGTTCTGTGGTCAGATACAGCGGCAGCAGGAATCCCGCTCATGGCATTGCCAAAATCATCGAGGTAGATCACTTCCGCGAGCATCTCCGGCCAGTCCATTCCGAGCATATCCTGGCGTCTGGCGGGAATCAGATCCGGCGGCTGCCCACAGGCAAGCCGGGCGGCGGCCGGCGCGAGAATATCTCTTCCATGGAAACTCGCGGATATCTGCCTGCCGGATGGGGAAGGCAACTCCCAAAGCCGGGATTCCTCATCGGCGGCCGCCAGACGAGACAGCAAGCCATTGTCCGGCCCAAGACACCATCGTCCCTGGGTACGCAAGGCCAGCAACCTCCTATCGCCACCCACGCCTGGATCAACCACGGCCACGACCACTGCATCCGCCGGCAACCAGCGCATCAGGGCAGCAAGCAGGTAGGCGGACCGCCTGGGATCCGTGGCCAGAGCGTCACTCATCAGGGTGGATACGCGCAGCCGGGGACAAACAGCAACTGCGGCTGCCTCCATCAGCCCCATATAGGGGCCACGGCTGCCAAAATCAGTGAACAGATATATGCCCGGCACTTTCATGTCATCTGTATATGTTACTGTTCATCATTTTCCGCCTGACACAAAAAAGCCGGACCAAGGCCCGGCTTTTCTGGTCTTGATTCTCGCAAATCAATCCTCGAAAATTTCCTCGGTATCCTCGGAAACAGGGCGATCCACCAGTTCCACATAAGCCATGGGAGCCTTGTCACCAGGCCGGTAACCGCACTTGAGGATACGCAGATACCCCCCCGGACGCTCCTGATAACGCGGACCCAACTCCCCAAAAAGCTTGCCGACGGCGGCAGCATCCCGAAGACGGGAAAACGCCAGGCGACGCTTGGCTACGCTATCCTGTTTGGCAAGAGTAATAAGAGGTTCGGCAACGCGACGCAACTCCTTGGCCTTGGGCAAGGTCGTCTTGATCATCTCATGCTCGATGAGAGATACAGCCATGTTGCGGAACATGGCCTTGCGGTGAGAACTGTTTCTGTTTAACTGCCGTCCGGCTTTGCGATGACGCATGGGTCGACTTTCCTGAGTAAAAGTTTAAGATCGATGAGCAGCGATTATTTCGCCACCAGTTCCTGTATGTTTTCCGGTGGCCAGTTCTCCAGGCGCACGCCCAGGGAAAGTCCACGGGTGGCGAGAACATCCTTGATTTCATTCAGGGACTTCTTGCCAAGATTCGGGGTCTTGAGCAACTCCACCTCGGTGCGCTGAATCAGATCACCGATAAGGAAGATATTTTCCGCCTTGAGGCAGTTTGCGGAACGTACCGTAAGCTCCAGATCATCAACCGGACGCAGCAGAATCGGATCGATTGCGGGAGCCTCAGGCTCGGATACCGATTCGTCTTCCGGCGTGGTTTCTTCCAGATAGACAAAGGTTTCCAGCTGCTTCTGCAAAATGGTGGCCGCCCTGCGGATGGCGTCTTCCGGATCGATGGTGCCGTTGGTCTGGATATCCATGACCAACCGATCCAGGTCAGTGCGCTGCTCGACGCGGGCTGACTCCACACTGTAAGCCACTTGCAGCACGGGGCTGAAAGAGGCATCCAGCTTGAGATGACCAATGGGCCGATCTTCACCGGCAGCGCTATCGCGACTGGAAGCTGCTTCGTAACCACGGCCACGCTGCACCTTGAGGCGCATGCTCAGCTCACCCTTGTCGGTCAGATGAGCAATCACATGATCGGGATTGACGATCTCGACACCATGGGTAAGCTCGATATCACCGGCGGTGACTACGGCTGGCCCCTTTACCTTGAGGCTGAGCTCTGCCTCGTCACGATCTTCCATGACGATGGCCACGCCTTTAAGATTGAGCAGGATTTCGAGCACATCTTCCTGTACACCCTCGATGCCACTGTATTCGTGCAGCACGTTGTCGATTTCCGCATCGACAACCGCACAACCGGGCATGGAAGAGAGCAGAATGCGACGCAACGCATTCCCCAAGGTATGACCAAAACCTCTTTCCAGAGGCTCAAGTGAGACCTTGGCGCGCTTCTCGTTGACCTTGTCCACGCCGATAATGCGTGGCTTCAAAAATTCTGTGACGGAATCCGCCATGAACGTACCTTCCTGACTTACTTGGAGTAAAGTTCTACGATGAGCTGTTCGTTGATTTCAGCGGGCAGATCCGCACGCTCAGGCAGGCGCTTGAACGTACCTGTCATGCCTTTTACATCAACTTCCACCCACTCGGGGAAACCGTATTGTTCGGCCAATGCCAGCGCATTGGCGATACGAACCTGCTTGCGCGCCTTTTCCCGAACCGAGATCACATCGTCCGGACTGACCCGATAGGAGGCGACATTGACTACCTTGCCATTGACCTCTATGGCCTTGTGACTGACCAACTGCCTTGCTTCATTGCGTGTCGCACCAAAACCCATACGGTAAACCACATTGTCGAGGCGGCGTTCCAGCAGTTGCAGCAGATTCTCACCGGTGGGCCCCTTCTGCCGGTCAGCAGCCGCATAGTAATTGCGGAACTGCTTTTCCAACACGCCGTACAGACGACGCACCTTCTGCTTCTCCCGAAGCTGCACCCCATAGTCGGAGAGACGGCGACGACGCTCCTGGGTCTGCCCTGGCAACTTTTCCATGTTGCATTTGGAATCGACGGAACGCGCACGACTTTTGAGGTACAGGTCAGTACCTTCGCGGCGCATCAGTTTACATTTTGGTCCAAGATACCTTGCCATGATTAATGCTCCAGACTATACGCGACGTTTTTTGGGTGGGCGGCATCCATTGTGGGGGATGGGTGTCACATCAGTAATGCTGGTAATCTTGAAACCGGCATTGTTCAGGGCGCGTACCGCGGAATCTCGGCCGGGACCAGGCCCCTTGACATTCACGTCCAGGTTCTTCACCCCGTATTCCTTGGCCACCTGACCGGCCCGGTCCGCCGCAACCTGAGCAGCAAAAGGCGTGCTCTTGCGCGAACCGCGGAAACCAGAACCTCCGGAAGTCGCCCAGCAAAGCGCATTACCCTGGCGATCAGTAATGGTAATGATGGTGTTGTTGAAAGACGCATGAATATGGGCGATGCCATCACTCACAGTCTTCTTGATCTTTTTCTTGGAACGGGTTGTGGACTTGGCCATGCCTGTACCTACACTCTCGAATTAACTGTCTGTTAGCGTTTGATGGGACGACGCGGACCCTTACGGGTACGTGCGTTGGTCTTGGTGCGCTGACCGCGCAGGGGCAGTCCGCGACGATGACGAATACCACGGTTGCAACCAAGATCCATCAGACGCTTGATGTTCATGGAGATCTCGCGACGCAGATCACCCTCGACGACGTACTTGGCGACTTCCGCGCGGATCTTGTCCACTTGTTCTTCGTCAAGCTCTATCATCTTGCTGTCGGGCGCTACGCCGGCAGCCTCACAAATCTTTTCTGCACGCGAACGGCCAATGCCATAAATCGCGGTCAAAGCGATAACCGCGTGCTTACGGTCCGGAATATTTACGCCTGCTATGCGGGCCATCCTGTCATCTCCTGATACTCAACAGTTGGAAATTCGATCAGCGAAAACGCGGAACTATATCCCAACTGGCATAGTTTTTCAATATCGACCTTCCCCAACAGAACGACTGTTGCCGGAAGTGTCATTCTTACATTCAGCCCTGGCGCTGCTTGTGCCGGGGATCCGTGCAGATCACGCGTACCACGCCCTTGCGCTTGATGATCTTGCAGTTACGGCACATTTTTTTTACTGAAGCACGAACTTTCATTTTCTCGTTCCTGTCTTTACGCCATGATCAACGGGGAAGCCCCGTACTACCCTGGCCCTTTAGATTAGCTTTCTTCATCAACCCCTCATACTGGTGAGACATGAGATGCGATTGCACCTGGGCGATGAAATCCATGATCACGACAACCACGATCAGCAATGAGGTGCCGCCAAAATAAAACGGTACGTTCCAGCCGACGATAAGAAATTCGGGCAACAGGCATACCGCAGTGATGTAAATCGCCCCGGCCAATGTCAGACGGGTCATTACACCGTCAACGTACTTGGCGGTCTGTTCACCAGGGCGAATCCCCGGAATGAACGCACCGGAACGCTTCAGATTGTCTGCCGTTTCCCGGGCGTTGAATACCAGCGCCGTGTAGAAAAAGCAGAAGAAAATGATGGCCGCGGCATACAGCACCACATAAACCGGCTGTCCGGGAGAAAGCTTGGCCACAATGTCCTGCAGCCAACGCATGTTGGGGGTATTACCGGCCCACTGCGCCAGAGTCGTCGGGAACAGAATGATGCTGGAAGCGAAGATTGGAGGAATAACACCCGCCATATTCAGCTTCAGTGGCAAAAAACTGCTCTGCGCCGCCAACAATCTTCTGCCTTGCTGGCGCTTGGCATAGTTAATGGTGATTCTTCGCTGGCCACGCTCCACGAAAACCACAAAGGCGGTCACGCCCAACGCCAGCAACAACAAGAATAACGCGAACAAGGCGTTCATCTCACCATTACGCACCATTTCCGCGACATTGCCAAAAGCTGCCGGCAAACCGGCGACAATCCCGCCGAAGATGATCATGGATATGCCATTGCCCAAGCCACGCTCGGTAATCTGCTCCCCCAGCCACATGAGAAACATGGTTCCCGTAACCAGGGAAACGGTCGCAGTAAACACGAAGCCCATGCCAGGCGCCATCACCATGGACATCCCGCCGGAAGACTGACTCTGCAGGGCCACGGAAATACCCACAGCCTGGAAGGTCGCCAGCACCACGGTACCGTAACGGGTATATTGGGTAATCTTGCGCCGCCCGGCCTCGCCTTCCTTTTTCAACTGCTCCAGCGTGGGCACGACCGAGGTCATCAGCTGCACGATAATGGAGGCAGAAATATAAGGCATTATCCCCAGCGCGAGTATGGAAGCGCGCTTGAGCGCCCCGCCCGAGAACATGTTGAACATGCCAAGGATGCTGCCCTGTTGCTGGTCGAACAGCGCCGCCAGCGCAGCCGGATTCACTCCGGGCACCGGGATATAAGTACCGATGCGGTATACGATCAGCGCCCCCAAAAGGAACAGAAACCGCTGGCGCAGCTCCGTAAGCTGCCCCAACTGTATACCACTACCACCTGCTGCGGGATTCAGCGCCATGAGTCAATCAGTCCTCTACCTTGCCACCGGCTGCCTCTATGGCGGCACGAGCGCCCTTGGTGGCGCGCAAGCCTTTTACCGTAACAGCGCGACTGATTTCACCGGACAGAATCACCTTGCCGCGTTTCATGCTGCGCGGGAGGATATCCGCTTCCCACAGCGCATTCATGTCCACGACATCGCCAGGCACCTTGGCCAGCTCGTCCAGACGAACTTCAGCGGTATACCTGGCCTTGCGCGAACGGAAGCCAATCTTGGGAAGACGGCGCTGCAAAGGCATCTGACCGCCTTCGAAGCCAACCTTGTGAAAACCGCCGGAGCGGGACTTCTGGCCTTTGTGGCCACGACCACAGGTCTTTCCCAGTCCACTTCCGATACCACGGCCGACGCGCTTGCGATTCGCCTTGCTGCCGTCTGCGGGCTTGAGTGTATTCAGGCGCATCTTATGCGTCCTCCACGAGCTGTACCATATAGGATACCTTGTTCAACATGCCGCGAGTGGAGGGCGTATCCTCCACCTCAACCACCTGATGCATGCGACGCAGACCCAGTCCGCGAACGCAGGCCTGATGGCTTTTCAGACGGCCATTCATGCTGCGTACCAGCTTTACCTTCATTTTTTTTGCGTCAGCCACTGTCTTACCCCAGGATTTCTTCCACGGTTTTACCGCGTTTTGCCGCGACATCTTCAGGACTGACCATGTTGGCCAGGCCGTTCATGGTGGCGCGAACCACATTGATCGGGTTATTCGTGCCAATGCACTTGGCGAGCACGTTATGCACACCTGCGGCCTCGCAGATGGCGCGCATCGCACCACCGGCAATGATACCGGTACCATCGGATGCCGGCTGCATGTATACCTTGGCGGCTCCATGCCTGCCTATCACCGGATACTGCAAAGTGCCATCCGCCAGCTTTACATTCTTCATGTTGCGACGTGCGGTTTCCATCGCCTTCTGGATAGCGATGGGCACTTCTTTGGCCTTGCCCATGCCAAAACCAACCTTGCCGTCGCCATCACCGACCACGACCAGGGCGGAGAAACCAAACTGGCGACCACCCTTGACTACCTTGGCCACGCGATTGACCGCAACCAGTTTCTCAATCAGGTCGTCGCCGCCAGCGTTCTGTTCAAAATTTGCCATATTCCAATCCTCAGAACTGGAGCCCGGCTTCGCGGGCTGCTTCCGCCAACGCTTTTACGCGGCCATGATATTGAAAACCGGAGCGATCGAAAGCAACGCTTTCCACGCCCGCCGCCCTGGCACGCTCGGCAACCGCCTTTCCGACTACCGCAGCAGCATCCGCATTGCCGGTAGAGCCTTCCACGCCGGAACGCACGTCCTTGTCCAGGGTCGATGCGGAGCAAACCACGGTGGCTCCATCAGGCGCGATAACCTGGGCGTAGATATGTCTTGGCGTGCGGTGCACGGTAAGGCGATGCACAGCCAGCTCGCGAATCTTGGCTCTGGACCGACGGGCCCGACGCATGCGACTTGTCTTCTTGTCCATCGTCATAACCTCTTATTTCTTTTTCGCTTCTTTGCGGATTACATATTCATCCGCATAGCGGACACCTTTGCCCTTGTACGGCTCGGGTGGACGGAAGCGGCGAATCTCGGCCGCCACCTGTCCCACTTTCTGCTTGTCGGTGCCGGATACCACGATCTCTGTCTGGGAAGGCGTTTCAATGCTGATGCCTTCCGGTATGGGATACTCGACCGGATGGGAAAAGCCCAGACTGAGATCCAGAACCTTGCCTTTCACCTGTGCGCGATAACCCACGCCGATGAGCTGCAGCTTTTTCTGGAAACCCTGGGAAGCACCGATCACCATGTTGTTCACCAGGGAACGCATGGTACCGGCCATGGCCCAACCGGATTTGCTTTCGGGATCCCGGGGCGCAAAACGCAGTTCGCCATCTTCCAGCTTGACCTCCACCAGAGGATGAACCTCGAATTCGGCGCTGCTCTTGGAGCCTTGCACCGTAACCTTCTGGCCATCGAGCTTGATTTCCACACCGGACACCACCGGCACGGGAGCTTTTGCTATACGCGACATTTCAAAACCTCCTCGACAATCAGGCCACGAAGGCGATGACTTCGCCGCCATGACCCTGCTTGCGGGCCTCACGGTCGGTCATCAACCCACGGGAAGTGGAAACGATGGCAATGCCCAGTCCGCCACGCACCTTGGGCAGTTCGTCACGCCCTTTGTAGATACGCAGACCGGGACGACTGACCCGCTTGACCATTTCAATGACCGGCTGGCCCTGAAAATACTTGAGGGTAATTTCCATGACGGGTTTGCCGTCGATTTCAGAGGAACTTACATCGGCGATGTAACCTTCGCTCTTCAATACATTGGCAATAGCCAGCTTTTTCTTGGACGCAGGCAGCGTTACGCTGACCTTGCCAGCAGCCTGGCCATTACGGATGCGCGTAAGCATATCCGCAATCGGATCTGACATACTCATAGTTTATAGGCTCCTCGGGTCAGGCAACTTCTGGAGCGAAGTCCGATACCCATTGACGAATACAGCCCCCAGTTGAGGGAGCCGGAAACTTTAACTAATTTTCAGAAAAAAATCCAGAACTTTATCCAGCTCCGAACACTTCCGGTTCCGGCCGGTGTGAAAACACCGCCAAGAACGGGAAATACTTACCAGCTGGCTTTTCTCAGGCCAGGCACATCTCCTCGCATGGCGGCTTCGCGAAGCTTGTTGCGGCACAGGCCGAACTTGCGATATACCGCGTGCGGACGACCGGTGATACGGCAGCGACGCTGCTTGCGCACCGGGCTGGAGTCGCGAGGCAGCTTCTGCAATCTGAGGACGGCTTCATCGATCTGCTCCAGAGAACTTTCCGGGTTCTTGATGATTGCCTTCAGCTCAGCGCGCTTGGCCGCATATTTTTCCGCCAGCCTGGCCCGTTTGTTTTCACGGGCGATCATGCTTTTCTTTGCCATGGTTTCCTGAATTCTCTCTAACGGTTACTTGAAGGGGAAGTTGAAACCCTCCAACAGGGCTTTACCTTCCTCATCGCTTCCGGCTGTGGTGGTTATGGTGATGTCCATGCCGCGCAGGGCATCGATCTTGTCATAATCTACTTCCGGAAAAATAATCTGCTCTTTGACGCCCATGCTGTAATTGCCACGACCATCGAAGGATTTGGGATTGAGCCCCCGGAAGTCACGGATACGGGGAATGGCGATATTCACCAGGCGATCGAGAAATTCGTACATGCGCTCGGAACGCAGGGTGACCTTGCAGCCGATGGGCCAGCCTTCACGAATCTTGAACCCCGCTACCGACTTGCGAGCCAGTGTTACCACGGGCTGCTGGCCGGCGATCTTGACCATGTCGCCAACAGCATTCTGGAGAATCTTCTTGTCTCCGGTCGCTTCGCCTACACCCATGTTCAGGGTGATTTTCTCGATACGCGGCACTTCCATCACGCTCTTGTAACCGAATTTTTCGATCAGCGCGGGGATGACGCTCTCTTTGTAATGATCCTGTAACCTAGCCATTGGATTGTGCCTCAGACGTCCACGACTTCGCCGTTGGATTTGAATATACGTACTTTGCGACCGTCATCCAGGGTTTTGAAACCCACGCGATCAGCCTTGTTGCTCACCGGATTGAACAGCGCGACATTGGAAATATGCAAGGGCATTTCCTTTTCCACGATGCCGCCGGGCTCACCCTTCATGGGATTGGGCTTGGCATGTTTCTTCGCCAGGTTGATGTTTTCCACCAGAACCCGGTCTTCGCCAACCAGCTTGAGCACGGTACCGCGCTTGCCTTTGTCCTTACCAGCCAGGACGATGATATCGTCCCCTTTACGAATCTTGTTTGCCATGACGGTTCCTCAAAGCACCTCTGGAGCCAGTGAAATGATCTTCATGAAACGCTCACCGCGCAGTTCGCGGGTCACCGGGCCGAAGATACGGGTACCGATGGGCTGCAACTGGCTGTTCAGCAGCACCGCTGCGTTACCATCGAAACGGATCACGGAGCCATCGGGCCTGCGCACGCCTTTTTTGGTGCGAACCACGACCGCGTTGTATACATCACCTTTCTTAACCTTGCCGCGGGGAATGGAATCCTTTACGGACACCTTGATGATATCGCCCACGCCAGCATAACGGCGATGAGAGCCGCCCAGCACTTTGATGCACTGAACACGTTTGGCGCCGCTGTTGTCGGCAACGTTCAGCATAGTTTGCATCTGGATCATGACACTACCCTTATGTTGTCAGTCTTTCTTGATGGAAAAATCAGTTCGCGCGCTCGACCAGCTTGACGAAACGCCATTTTTTGGTCTTGGACAGAGGACGACACTGCTCAACTACCACCGTATCGCCCGTGCGGCACTCGTTGTTCTCGTCATGCGCATGCACCTTGGTGGAACGACGAATGAATTTTCCGTAGATGGGGTGTTTGACGCGACGTTCGATTTGTACGGTAATGGACTTGTCCATCTTGTCGCTAATCACCTTGCCCTGCAGGGTCCGGTTTGTCTGGCCTTGCTCGCTCATCGTTAACCTGCCTTCCGCATTTCGTTCATTACTGTCTTGATGCGTGCAATATCACGACGCACCTGTTTGATAACGTGATGGCGCGCCAGTTGGCCCGTGCCATTCTGCATGCGCAGATTGAATTGCTCCTTGAGCTTCTCCATCAATTCCTTGTTCAGCTCATCCAGGGACATGTCCCGCAGTTCACTCGCTTTCATCACATTATCGTCCGCTTAACAAATGTTGTAGATACAGGCAACTTGGCGGCCGCAAGCTTGAAGGCTTCGCGCGCCAGTTCCTCGCTTACACCCTCGATTTCATAGAGCATGCGACCGGGCTGAATCTGCGCTACCCAGTACTCAACGTTACCCTTACCTTTACCCATTCGTACTTCCAAGGGCTTTTTGGTAATGGGCTTGTCCGGAAAAATCCGGATATACAGTTTACCGCCACGCTTGACGCGACGGGTAATGGTACGCCGCGCCGCCTCGATCTGACGAGCGGTTATGCGACCCCGACCGGTGGCCTTGAGGCCGAATTCCCCGAAGCTCACGCTGCTGCCCCTGTGAGCCAGACCACGGTTGCGCCCGGTATGCTGTTTACGAAACTTGGTGCGTTTAGGCTGCAACATGATTAACTTCTCCCACCGGATTTCTTGCCCTTGTTGCCGGATTTGGACTCGGTCAGCGCTTCGTCGCCGAAGATCTCACCCTTGAAGATCCATACCTTGATGCCAATAATGCCGTAAGTGGTTTCGGCTTCCGCGGTGCCATAATCGATATCCGCGCGCAAGGTATGCAAAGGCACGCGACCTTCACGATACCATTCCGCCCGCGCGATTTCCGCGCCATTCAGTCGTCCGGAGATGTTCACCTTCACACCCTCCGCGCCCAGGCGCATGGAATTCTGCACGGCGCGTTTCATGGCACGGCGGAACATGATGCGCCGCTCCAGCTGCTGAGCAATGCTCTCCGCGACCAGCTGGGCGTCGAGTTCGGGCTTGCGAATTTCCTCGATGCTGATATGCACGGGGCCACCCATCTTGCGGGAAACCTCGCGACGCAAGGCGTCGATGTCCTCGCCTTTCTTGCCGATCACCAGACCTGGACGCGCGGTATGTACAGTGATGTGCGCATTGTTGGCGGCGCGATCGATCTGAATGCGGGAAACCGAGGCATGTGCCAGCTTCTTCTTCAGAAAGTCACGAACTTCCAGATCCTGGTTGAGCAGATCAGCGTAGCTGCTGCTATCGGCATACCATTTCGAGGTATGCTGCTTGACGATACCCAGGCGGATTCCAATCGGATTTACTTTTTGACCCATATCTTTGCCTTCTTACTCGTCGCCAACGGTGACGGTGATGTGGCTGGTGCGTTTCAGAATCTTGGACGCACGGCCTTTTGCTCTTGCCCGAATGCGCTTCATGGTAGGCCCTTCATCAACCATGATGGTTGTGACCCGAAGCTCATCCACATCGGCACCTTCATTGTTTTCTGCATTTGCAATGGCAGAATCCAGAATTTTCTTGATCAGTGCAGCGCCTTTCTTCTTGCTGAACTGCAGGGTCTCCAGCGCACGTTCTACTGGCAGGCCCCGGATCTGATCAGCAACCAGACGCCCTTTCTGCGCTGAGAGGCGTGCATAACGCAATTTTGCTGTTGCTTGCATTGTCTGCTCTCCTTAACGCTTGGATTTCTTGTCGGCTGCGTGACCGCGATAAGTACGGGTCAGCGCAAACTCGCCCAGCTTGTGTCCTACCATGTTCTCGGAAACGAGAACCGGCACATGCTGACGGCCGTTATGAACCGCAATGGTCAGACCGACCATTTCCGGAAGAATCATGGAACGGCGCGACCAGGTCTTTATCGGACGACGGTCGTTGTTCGCTGCGGCTTCTTCCACTTTCTTCATCAGATGATGATCGACGAAAGGACCTTTTCGTATTGAACGTGGCATTTTTCTCTTACCTCACCTGATTACTTGCGGCGACGATCGCGTACGATGAACTTATCGGTACGCTTGTTACTGCGGGTCTTGTAGCCCTTGGTGGGCACACCCCAGGGACTGACGGGATGGCGGCCACCGGAAGTACGCCCCTCACCACCACCATGCGGGTGATCCACCGGGTTCATGACCACACCCCGAACCGTGGGACGAATACCGCGCCAGCGGGTTGCGCCTGCCTTGCCCAGCTTGCGCAGGCTGTGTTCGGAGTTGCCAACTTCACCGATGGTTGCACGACAGTCAGCATGGATTTTGCGCATCTCGCCGGAACGCAAACGCAGGGTCGCGTAATCGCCTTCACGAGCAACGAGCTGAGCGGAAGTGCCGGCACTGCGAGCAATCTGCGCCCCCTTGCCGATCTTCATTTCGATACAATGGATGGTGCTTCCCACCGGAATGTTGCGCAACGGCAGACTGTTTCCGGGCTCGATGGGGGCTTCCACACCGGATTGAATAACGTCGCCAGCCTTTACTCCCTTGGGAGCAATAATGTAGCGTCGCTCACCATCGGCATACTTGATCAGGCAGATATGTGCGCTCCGGTTGGGATCATATTCCAGCCGCTCGACAACACCTGGCACCCCATCCTTGTCACGCTTGAAATCGATAATACGATAGCGCTGCTTGTGACCACCGCCGCGATGACGGGTAGTGATACGACCCTGGTTGTTACGACCACCGGATTTGGACTTCTTGGCCACCAGTGGCTCGTAGGGCGCACCCTTGTGCAGTCCCGGAGTCTTTACCTGGACAACGAACCGGCGGCCCGGTGATGTCGGTTTGGCTTTAACGATTGGCATCTTTCTGCTTCCGCTTTGCTTGTCTTGTCAGTGTCGGCGCTCAGGCACCGGCCCCAAAATCGATATCCTGACCTTCTGCCAGGCGCACAATGGCTTTTTTCCAGTCCTTGCGTTTACCCTGAATCTGGCCAAAACGCTTGCTTTTGCCCTTGACCCGGATCGTCTGCACTTTATCGACGCTCACTTCGAAAAGCTCCTCGACGGCCGCTGCAATCTCGGGCTTGGTCGCGTCAATGCTCACCTTGAAGGTGAACTGCCGTGCATTGTCTGCGGCATTGGCGCTCTTCTCCGACATCAGCGGACCCAGAAGAACTTTCATCAGACGTTCTTTGCTCATGCCAGACTCTCCTCGATCTTCTTCAGCGCTTCAGCGCTAACCAGAACCTTTTCATAGCCTACCAGGGATACGGGATCCAACTGATCCGTGTCACGCACATCCACGTGATAGAGATTGCGTGCCGCGAGCAGCAGATTCTCATCCAGTTGAGCGACGATGATGAGTACATCGTCCATGCCCAGCTCCTTGAGTTTTCCCACCAGTTCCCTGGTTTTGGGAGCCTCCACAGTGAAGCTGTCCACTACCACCAGGCGCTCCTGGCGCAACAATTCGGAAAGAATGGATCGCAGCGCGCCGCGATACATTTTCTTGTTCACCTTTTGCGCATAGCTTCGGGGCTGCGCCGCGAAGGTAACGCCCCCCTTGCGCATGATGGGGCTGCGGATGGTGCCCTGACGGGCGCGGCCGGTGCCTTTCTGGCGAAACGGCTTGATGCCGCCGCCACTGACAGCGGACCGGTTTTTCTGCGCCTTGGTCCCAGAACGGGCAGCAGCCATATAGGCTGTGACCACCTGATGCACCAGCGCTTCTTTGAAGTCGGCACCAAATACGGTGTCTGATACTTGCAGGGAAGCCCCGCCTGTTACATTCAAGTCCATGACTTAACCCTTGTTCTTCAGTTTGATCGCCGGAGTGACGATGACATCACCACCAGGAGCGCCGGGGACAGCGCCCTTGATCAGCAACAGACCTCGTTCGGAATCGACACGTACGATCTCCAGGGTCTGCACGGTAACCTTTTCGCTGCCCATGTGGCCGGCCATTTTCTTGCCCTTGAATACACGACCCGGGGTCTGACATTGACCAATGGAACCTGGCGCGCGGTGAGAGATGGAGTTGCCATGAGTGGCATCCTGCATCCTGAAATTATGGCGCTTTACGCCACCCTGGAAACCCTTGCCCTTGGAGATGCCACTGACATCAACCTTCTGCCCGGTTTCGAACAGATCGACCTTGATTTCACTGCCTACTTCAGGCACTTCACCGTCATGGTCTTCCAGGCGAAATTCCCACAGGCCACGACCGGCTTCCACGCCCGCCTTGGCAAAATGTCCGGCCATGGGCTTGTTCACGCGACTCGCCTTGCGCTTGCCCACGGTAACCTGTACCGCCTGATAGCCGTCAATTTCGGGGCTGCGAACCTGGGTAACCCGGTTGGGTTCTACCTGAACTACAGTGACAGGCACAGAGACGCCGTCTTCATTGAAGACCCGGGTCATGCCTGCTTTGCGTCCAACTAATCCTAATGCCATGATTAAAAACCTCAGTTCAGCTTGATCTGAACATCAACCCCGGCGGCCAGGTCCAGCTTCATCAATGCGTCTACCGTCTTGTCGGTAGGATCGACGATGTCCATGAGCCGCTTGTGGGTGCGAATCTCGTACTGGTCACGCGCGTCCTTGTTGACGTGCGGAGAAATCAGTACCGTGTAGCGCTCTTTGCGCGTGGGAAGCGGAATCGGCCCCTTTACCCGGGCACCGGTACGCTTCGCCGTGTCCACGATCTCCTTGGTTGACTGATCTATCAGCCGGTGATCGAAGGACTTGAGTTTGATTCTGATACGCTGGTTAGCCATAACGATTACTCGATGATCTTGGAAACGACACCGGCGCCGACGGTACGGCCACCTTCACGAATGGCGAAGCGCAGGCCTTCTTCCATGGCGATGGGCGCGATCAGTTTCACGGTCATCTTCACGTTGTCGCC
>Ga0256841_1000990_pt1 | contig 26546 bp, 25 predicted proteins | sample 356308metaG_FD_185971 | JGI IMG/M metagenome (GOLD analysis project Ga0256841, IMG submission 185971) | Hydrothermal vent microbial communities from Mid Atlantic Ridge, Atlantic Ocean - 356-308 | ecosystem: Environmental > Aquatic > Marine > Hydrothermal vents | place: Atlantic Ocean: Mid...
ACGCGATGGAAGGGCTCCGAAAGGCGCGGGAGCGTCAGGCCCGGTTGCTCGGACGGCTGCTCGGCCTCGAAGCCGGCGACGTCTCGATCGAGGGCCTCGCCACGGCGCTCGAGAACCTTCCCGATGCCGCCGGCCAGGCGCAAAGGCTCCGCGAGGCGCGCGAACGGATCCACGAACGCGCACGTCAGACCCGGCAACGCTGCGAAGAGTTCGAGTTTGCGCTGCAGTATGCCGTCAAGCTCGGGCGCGAGATGTTGCAGGTCATGCAGGACCTCGACGTGCCGCCCCCGGCCCGCATCTACACGGCCTCGGGCGATGCCACCCAGACGGCCCAGCCCCGTTCTCTCGTCAACAAAATGGGGTAACCGCACCGACCCATGAGTATCAATCAGCTTTTTCAGATCAGCCGCCGTTCGTTTCAGACCCTCGACGCCGCCATGAACGTGGTGGGGCAGAACGTGTCGAATGCCCAGACGGAAGGGTATCACCGGCGGCGCGTGACGCTGGAAGCCACCGACTTCGTGGGGCGCGGGATCTACAGCCGTTCCATCGGTCCCGGCGCAACGGGCTACGGCGCCTCCATCGGCTCGTATGACCGCGTGCGCGACCAACTGCTCTCGAAGGCGACGTGGGAAGCGAAAAGCGGCCTCGGGTACGCCGAGGAAAAGAACCGCATCATGAGCTCGGTCGAAGGTCTCTTCCCCACCGGAACGGGCTCGCTCGACAGCCAGCTCAACGATTTCTGGAACGCATGGAGCGACCTGGCCGACAACCCGCTCGGAACGGCGGAGCGCCTCAATGTCCGCAACCAGGCCGAGACCTTTGCCGACACCCTGAACCGCCTCGACGCCGACCTGACGTTTCTGCAATCTCAGACCGAAGCCGACCTCTCCGACGGCGTCGACGCGGTGAACGACCTGTTGACCCGGATCGCGGAGCTCAACCGCACCATCGCGCAGGCCGATAATCAGGGCACCCCCGATTTTGCCGCGCAGGACGCGCGCGATCAGTTGGTGAAGGACCTCTCCGAATTCGCGCCCGTCCGTGTGAGTGAGAGCGGGAACGACGGGTACCTCATCACCATCAACGGCATGGCCGTCGTGCAGGGCGACGTCACCACCCCTCTGGCGCTGGATTTGAGCGGGAGCGCGCCCGTCCTCTCCTTCGGCGACTCGGGCGTGACGCTCAATACGGGCGGGACGGACGACGGAAAGTTCGGCGCGTGGATGAGCGCCCTCACCGACGATCTGCCCGACGCCCGCGCCGCCCTCGACGAGATGGCGAGCACGCTCGTCACGGAGGTCAACGCGCTCCACAGCGGCGGATACGGCCTCGACGGAAGCACCGGCATCGACTTCTTCGATCCCTCCGGCGTGACGGCGGGCACGATCGGCGTCTCCGACGACGTCCTCGCCGACGCCAACGTCATCGCCGCCTCCGGGGACGCCGCCGCCGAGGGAGACAATGCCGTCGCGCTCGCGCTGGCCGACCTGCGCAACGCCCCGCTCTTCAACGGGGGAACCGACACCGCCGAAGACTTCGCCATCAACCTCGCCGCCGACATCGGCGCACAGGTCGCCACGACCGCCACGATGGCCGAGAGTCAGACCGGCGTGGTCGATTACCTCGACGCCATCGAGAGCGGGGTATCCGGGGTCTCCATCGACGAGGAGATGACCCGCATGATCGAGCTTCAACAGTCCTTCGCCGCCACCGCCCGCGTGCTCGACACCGCGCAGCGCATGATGGACACCCTCCTGGCCCTTTAATCCGACGAACCCCAACTCCGCCTTTTCATGAGATCGATCAGCCTCGCCCGACAGATCAGCCTCGACAGCGTTTCGCTGGAGCGTATGCTTCAGGTGCGTCAGCGGGACCTGGCCGGGTATCGCGAACAGCTCTCCACGGGACTGCGCGTCAACCGTCCCTCCGACGACGCCCAGAGCTTCTCCCGGGCGCGCAAGCTCGAGGTGATCACGAATCGATACGATCAGTACGAGCAGTCCATCGTCGTCGCACAGAGCTGGGTGGATCATACCCAGGATAACCTCAACACACTCGCCGACCTCTTCACGAGCGCGCATGAAGAAGCCATCCAGGCCGCCAACGACACCCTGACCGACGAGGACCGGGAAGCCATCGCCTCCAGCCTCGAGAGTTCCCTCGCCGAGATCCTCGACGTGCTGAACACCAGGGTAGACGACGAATATCTTTTCGCCGGCACGAACACGACGGTGCGGCCTTTCGAGCAGGACGGCTCCGCCACCGCCGACGGGGCCGGCATCACCTACTACGGCAACGACGAGGGCCGCACCCGGGCCGTCGGCCCGGACGTGAACCTCGACGTGAACATCACCGGGCAGCGGATTCTCGAGACCGGCTCCGGCTTCACGATCACGGAAGCCTTTCAGGGAATGATCGACGCCATCCGCACGAACGACGCGACCCAGATCGACACCGCCCTGGGCGAGCTCATCACCGCCCGCGACCACCTTCTCGACACCGCGACCGAGGCCGGCAACCTGGCCAACCGCCTCGACCGAATCAACGAACAGCTCGGAAGCGCCCGCATCGAATTCGAGAGCCGGCGCTCGTATTACGAAGATGCCGACGTCACCGAGGTCGTCCTTGATTTGAACCGCACGGAGACGAGCCTTCAGGCCACGCTCCAGATGATGGCCACCCTCCAGCAGAACACCCTCCTTGACTTCCTCCGATAAACAACCCCGTGCCCAGAGCTATGCTACGCAAAATCACGACCCGACAGACCCAGGGATTCCTCGCCAACTACCGGTTGCCCGACCTCGGCTTCACGCCGCATGAGAAGCTGCCCGAGACCATTCACCCGATATGGGATGCGCTCCACACGGGCAACCCGGCCCTGGCGCTCACGCGGGCCCGGCACATCCTCGACGCGCAGCGGCTCTTCGCCGCAAGCGAGCGCGCCGCATTAAAGGTGGGCTTGGCCGCTGCCGAATTATACAGTGGAGCCACCGACCGCGCGCGGAGGCAGGCCGGTCGTTCCCTCGATCTGTTCCCCGGGCAGTGGTCCGCCCACCGGATTCACCTGTCGATCCTTGCCATTCAGCGCGCCTTCAAGGCAGCCTACATGCATCTGTCGAACCTGGAAATCGCCCGGCCGGTGCCGGTATGGGATGAGCCGCTCCGCCGCATCGACCGGCTGCACGCGCTCGCGTCGTGGAGCTGGAGGCTGGGCGAATGGGAGACGGTCGCCGGGCATCTGAACGAAGCCTATCCGAAGGGTCTTCCGTCGATGCCCACAGAGGTTCTGGAAGACTGGTTCCGGCTCTCGCTCTACCGCAACCGTCCCGAGGATGCCGCCGCCGCCGCGGCGATCCTGATCGCCGAGCGTCCCGCCGAGCTCGCCGACGAACTGCTTCAGACCATCGTCCAGAGCGGATGGACCAAAGAGGCCCTGCCGCTCTACCGAAACGCTTTCTCGCGCGAGCCGCAAAGCCAGCTCCTCCGCCGTCGGCTGGTGGCGCTGTGCATCCGCGAGGGGAAGCTCGACGAGGCCCGCGCCCTCACGAAGCCGGGCGCTCTCAGCCTCGCCGCCTGAATCATCCACGATGTGCCCTCCCCCGGAGGGGCGTCCCAGTTTCCGAGCCGTAATGAGTATGCACGGATCATCAAACGGCGCCAAGGGGCGGTTTCGCCCGACGTTGAGCAACCTGGAACTGCGCAGCCCGCCCCTGCCTCAGACCCTCGTCGAGGCGATGGATCTGATCAACCAGCCGGACCAACTCGAGATGGAGCCGGTGACCACCATGGTCGAGCGCGACCCCATCGTGGTGGCGCGGTTGCTTCAGATCGTCAACTCCGCATACTACGGCCTCCAACGTTCCATCGACAGCGTGGAGCGGGCCGTGGTGATGCTCGGTCCCGTGGCGGTGACCGGCATCGTGATGGGGATGAACATGCTCAAGCTGCGTTCCGCCCTCGAAGGTCCGGCCTCCAGGCTCTATCTGCGCCTCATCCGCCACAGCATCGCTACGGCTTTTCTGACCCGCCACCTCATCGAGGGACCGCCGCGGCTGCACACGCCCCGCCGCAAAACAAAAAACATCGGGGCAAGCTTTACCGCCGGTTTGCTCCACGACTTCGGGAAGATCATCCTCGTCTATAACTATCCCGACGACGCCGTCGAACTCTACGAACGCCAGACCTACGATCAGCAGATTCTCTCCGGAGACATGCGCGGACTCGAACAACTCCTCTTCGGTTGCGACCACACCGAGGCCGGCGAGTACGTGGCCCGCAAGCTCGGTTTCCCCGACGCCCTCACCGAGGTGATCCGTCTTCACCACGACTTCGACCGGGACACCGGAGAAGAGTCCACGAACCGGCTCCTTCGCGCTACGGCCGCCGCCAACATGATGGCCAAAGCCATCGGCTACTCGTTCACACACAAAGTATCGTGGGACCACTGCCGGAATCATGCGCTCTGGGACGAGATCATCACGACCGACCTGCCGCAGTTCGAGACTTCGGACGCACTCTTAGCCGAGCTTGACGCAGAACGAGAGCACCTCGACTATTACGTCCAGAACCTGACCTCCACCACGCTCTCAGGCGTAAAAGACCTCGGTTAATCCCCCCATCTTCCTCTCCACCGCCCCCCGCACTCCGAGAGCTAACCTATCATCATGAACATCCTGATCGCCGATCAATCCACCACGGTCTGTCGAATGGTCCGCAACACGTTGCAACCGGCGGGCATAATGGATCTTTTTGAGGTTACCTCAGGATCACAGGCCGTCCAGCTTGCCACGGCAAACGGCATTTCCGTCATCATCACCGGAGCGGATCTCGAAGACATGAGCGGGCTGGAACTGACCCGAATACTGCGCGAGACCCATGGACACGAGCACACCCAGGTGGTCCTCTTCTCCTCGAAAGGGACGCCGGAGGATGTGCTCGAGGCGGTGAATGCGGGCGTCAACTTCTATGTCATCATGCCCTTCGACCATGCGTTGCTCGTCCAGAAGGTTAAAAGGGCCATCGCGCGCGCGCAGAAACTCGAGGCCCGGGCTCGAAAGCATACGCCGTCCCCCGGCAAGGGCTACAAGCGCCGTCAAGTGTTGTGACGTCCGCGCTTGCGTTCCGCTGCCCCCCTTCTCTCCTGAGCCGCAGGCTTTTCCGCCGCCGCATACGAATTCCCCTCTCTGCTCCGTTTACCGGCTGACGCGCGGCGAAAGCGACCCGTCCCGCGGCGCTTTCCGGACAGGGCGTCGATGGATGCTCCTTCGGCGCTCCGCCCGGTCGGCATGCTTTTTTCTTCCACTCCGGCGCTTGAAATCAAGCCTGTTCTTCTGCCATATTGACGGTAGAACCCGTTATCCTGCTCACAAAGCCGGTGACGCCGTTCCCTTTTCGCGTCACCTTTTCAAATACAGAGAGGACACCTATGCGTATTCAAAGCAAAACAACCGCTCTCGTCCTCGTGGTGGCTGCCTTCCTTGCAGGCATTCTTTTCACCACGGCGGGCGCGAACCTTTTCACCTCCGACGCTGCATGGACCGAGGCGAGCCACGCCGCGGCCTTCAACGACGGCGCCGAAGCGCCCGTGCGGCTCGGCAGCGAAGCCCGCAACTTCGAAGAGGCGTTCATCCAGGTATCCGAGGCCATCAATCCAACCGTCGTTCAGATACATTCGGAGAAGGTGGTCCGGCAGCAATTAACCAATCCCTTCGAGGGCACGCCCTGGGAAAACTTCTTCAACGCGCCGGGCGGCGATCGCGACCGTGAGTTGCGCTCCCAGGCGCTCGGCTCCGGCGTCATCATTCGCTCCGACGGCTACATCATCACGAACAACCACGTGATCGACGGCGCCGACGAACTCGAAGTCAAACTCTTCGACGGAGAATTCTACGAGGCGCAGGTGGTCGGGAGTGATCCCGCCAGCGACCTCGCCGTCATCAAGGTCGACGCCGAGAACCTGCCCGCCATCACCTTCGGCGACATCGGCACGGTGCGCGTGGGGCAGTGGGTGCTCGCCTTCGGTTCGCCGCTCTCCGAGGATCTCGGCAACACCGTCACGGCGGGCATCGTGAGCGCGATGGGGCGCACGAGCGTCAACCTCAGCCAGCTCAACACCTTCGCGGCGTTCATCCAGACCGACGCAGCCATCAACCCCGGCAACTCGGGCGGCCCGCTCGTCAACCTGGAAGGACAGCTCATCGGCATCAACTCGGCGATCTTTTCGCGCTCGGGCGGCTATCAGGGCATTGGCTTTGCCATCCCCGTCGACGTGGTGAAAAACGTGACGGACCAGCTCATCGAGAGCGGCAGCGTTCGCCGGGGTTATCTGGGCGTCCTCTTCGGCCGGGTGAGCCCGGCCCTTGCGGAAGCCTGGAACGTGCCGCGCGGATCGGCGCTGGTCTCGGAGGTCCAGCCCGGCACCCCCGCCGACGAGGCCGGCCTCAAGGAAGGCGACGTCATCGTCGCCGTCGATGGCCGGGAACTCCAGGACAATTACCAGCTCCTGACCATCATCGGCAACAAGCACCCGGGCGACACGGTGAAGCTCACCTATGTGCGCGACGGCGAACGCCACACCACGACCGTCACGCTCGGCACGCGCCCGGACGACCTCACCGCCGAGAAAGAAGGGCCGCGCCCGAAAGACCGGAACTCCGACGTGATGAAGGAGGACCTCGGCTTCGAGATTCGCAACCTCACCCCGGCCACCGTGGAGCGGCTCGGCCTCACGGACCAGGACGTGACCGGCGTGCTCGTCGTCAACATCGACGAAAACAGTGACGCCTTCCGGGAAGCCGAACTCCGGCAGTATGACATCATCACCGAGATCGACCGCAAACCCGTCCGGAACGCGACCGAGTTTCAGGAGATCTACGACAAGATCGAGCCCGGCAAGACCTTCATCGTCAAAGTCGCCCGCGTCACGCGGGGCGGACAGGTGAACTCGTTCTTCACGGCGCTGACCAAACCCAAGAAATAGCCTCCTCTTTGCGAAGGAGAGAAAGCCGCGCTCGGAAACGGGCGCGGCTCTTTTTTTTGGACCGCAGGGACGAACGGCTCCTTTCTTCAAACTTCCCCCGGGGGGGACGGTGGAGCGTGAGCCGGAAATTTGGTATGTTGGCGGGGCTGTATGGACCGGGGCATCCGCCGCTCCGATCCTCTTCCCTCCGACCGAACCCGATGCTCATGACCCAGATCCGCCGCCTCGTAGAACGCGTCACCGAAGCGATGGGCCCGGACGCCACCCCGGACCGGGTGGAAGCCGTGGCTCAGGTCGTCCTCGACGAAGTATACGGCGAGGCAACCACCCCCGCGCCCGAGGCTCCTTTCGTCTCTCCCGAGCCGGGCGAACGCGCCATCGTCACGGCGTACGGCCTGGACAGGCCCGGCATCCTTGCGGCCATCACGAACGTCGTCTCGGACGCCGGGTGCAACATCCTCGACGTCTCACAGAAAATCCTTCAGGGATACTTCACGCTCATCATGCTCACCGACATCACGAACATGCGCGGCGACGTGCGCACCCTTCAGCAAAAGCTCTCCGCGATCGGCGAGCGGCTGCAGGTCCGCATCATCGTTCAGCACGAAGATCTGTTCAACGCGATGCACCGTCCCTGACCGGCGCATCTTCCGACGCGCGCCGGCGTATCCCGCCGGAGCACGTCCCGTGAGCCTCTCTTTTTCCCGAACCACCCTTCTTCGAATCCCCGGTCTCCTCCATGCGCTACGACATTCGAGAGATCATCGACACCGTACAGATGCTCGAGGTCGAAAACTTCGACATCCGGACGATCACGCTCGGGATCTCGCTTCGTGACTGCAGCAGCCGTCTTCCGCAGACCGTGCGCGCCCGGGTTTACGACAAGATCCGGCGGACGGCGGCGCACCACGCGCACGCGGCCGAAGAGGTGGAGGCCCTCTTCGGCGTGCGCATCACGAACAAGCGCGTCTCCGTCACTCCGATGGCGCTCGTGGCCGACGGCGCTTCGCGAGACGACTTCATTGCCCTCGCCCAGATACTCGACGCGGCGGCGGACCACGTAGGGATCGACTACATCGCCGGGTTCTCGGCGCTCGTCGAGAAGGGCATGACCGCCGGCGACCGCGCGCTCATCGAGGCGCTCCCCGAAGCGATGGCGACCACGGAGCGGGTCTGCGGCTCGGTCAATTGCGGCTCGACGGAGGCCGGCATCAACGGCGACGCCGTCCTCGCGATGGCCCGCGCCGTGAAGGAGACGGCCCGGTTGACCGCCGACCGTGACTCCATCGGATGCGCCCGCCTCGTGGCTTTTTGCAACGCCGTCCAGGACAACCCCTTCATTGCCGGGGCTTTTCACGGGGTGAGCGAGCCCGAGGCTACGATCAACGTCGGCATCTCCGGGCCGGGCGTCATCCTCCGCGCCGTCGGTGAGGTGGGCGCCTCGGCGAGCTTTGGTGCGCTCGCCGACGCCATCAAACGCACCGCCTTCAAGATCACGCGCGCGGGCGAGCTCGTCGGGCATCGATGCGCCGAGCTCCTGAGCCGGAAGACCGGCATGCCCATCTCCTTCGGCGTCGTCGACATCTCGCTCGCGCCCACGCCCGCCGAGGGCGACTCCATCGCCGAGATCCTCGTCGCGATGGGGCTCGAAGACGTGGGCGCGCCCGGCACGACGGCCGCCCTCGCCCTTCTCAACGAGGCCGTCAAGCGGGGCGGGCTGATGGCCGCCCGGCACGTCGGCGGCCTCAGCGGCGCGTTCATCCCCGTCGCCGAAGACGAGGCGATGGTGCAGGCGGCCATGAAAGGTCACATCACCCTCGAAAAGCTGGAGGCCATGACGGCCATCTGTTCCGTGGGGCTGGACATGGTGGCCGTCCCCGGCGACACCCCCGTGGAGACCCTCGCCGGGATCATGCTCGACGAGTTCGCCATCGGCATGGTGAACGACAAGACGACCTCGTGCCGCCTTATCCCCGTGTGGGGCAAAGGCGTCGGCGAGGTGGCGGACTACGGCGGGCTCCTCGGCCGCGCGCCCATCATGGCCGTCTCCACGCTCTCGAACGCGCCCTTCGCCCTTCGCGGCGGGCGCATCCCTGCTCCCATCCGGAGCCTCACGAACTGACGCGCCCGCTCGTGCCTCGATGAAGATGACCGTTCAAACGCTCACGCTCCGCCTCGCGACGCCTTTTCGCATCGCGCACGGCACGAGCACCGAACGGCACAACGTCCTCGTCCACCTCGGCGACGGGCTCGGCGAAGGCGCGCTCCCTCCGTACTACGCCCTCTCGATGGAGGAGGTCGTCTCTTACCTCCGTCGCCTCGACCTCGACGCGCTGCTCGCCGAAGACGCGCCGCCGCTCGTGCACGTCCTCGACGCCCTTCCCCCCGGCCCCGCCCCCGCCCGCGCCGCCGTCGACCTCGCCCTCCACGATCTCTGGGGCAAGCGGCTCGGCCATCCCCTCTATCGCCTGTGGGGCCTCGACCCCGAGCGCGCCCCCCTCAGCGCCCGCACCCTCAGCATCCCCGAGAGCAACGCCGCCTTCCGAAAAACCCTCGCCCGTCACCGGGACGCCCCCCTCCTCAAGCTGAAAATCGGCACGGGCTCGACGAAGCGTGACGAGGAGATCATCCGCATCGCCCGCGAGGAGACCGGCGCCCGGCTGTGCGTGGACGCGAACAGCGCCTGGAGCGTCCGCGAAGCCGCCCTGTTCATCCCTCGCCTGACCGAATACGACCTGCTGTTCATCGAACAGCCCATCCCCGCCGGCGACCCCGACGACTGGCACGTGCTCCGCCGCCACCTCCCCGCCGGAGTCCCCCCGCTCATCGCCGACGAGAGCGCCCACCGAACCGAAGATGCCATCGTGCTCGCCGGTGCCGCCGACGGCGTGAACGTAAAGCTCGCCAAAACGGGCGGACTCCACGAAGCGCGGCGCATGATCACCGTGGCGAAAGCGCTCGACATGAAGGTCCTCCTCGGCTGCATGATCGAGAGCTCCGTCGCCGTCACGGCCGCCGCTCACCTCGCCCCGCTCGCCGACTTCCTCGACCTCGACGGTGCGGTCCACCTCGCCAACGACCCCTTCTCCGGCATGCGCTTCGACAACGGGCGCATCACCCTCCCCGACCGTCCGGGCCTCGGCGTGACGGCCCGTGAAACGGCGCTCCCGTAAAACTCCGGCCTCCCCCGAACCTCACGCGCCGCCGCGTCATACGATGGGAAAAGACCCCGGTCCACCACGCTTCCCTTTCCATCGAGCCGAACGACGCCATGAAAATCGCCTGTCCGAAGTGCGCGTATGAACCCCGGCCCCACGACCGGTGGCAATGCGAATGTATGACCCTCTGGAACACCTTCGACACGCAGGGCCGCTGTCCGGGCTGCGGAAAAGTATGGCGGCACACCGCCTGCCCCCGATGCGGGCGATGGTCGCCTCATCATGAGTGGTACCACGACCTCCCGCCCATCGACCTCGAAGAGGCGGAATCGGCAACAGAGATTCCGGCGAAGGGATGACCGCGCGTCGATGATCCGCGCACGCCCCGTCTTTGAGAAAAGCGATCAGTCCGACTCGCCCGAAAACTCCGGAGGCGCCCCGAGCACGTCGGTGACGGAAAGGATCTTCACCGGGCCCAGGCCCTGCGCCCGCACCTGTTCTTCGATCACGCTCCGATCCCCCACGACCACGAGGACGAGGTTGTCGGGATCGACGTATTTTCGCGCGGCTTCCGCGACGGCCTCTCCCGTCACGGCGAGGATGCCGTCGGTGTATTTTTCGTAGGAATCGAGGGGCAGATCGAAGTTTTCGAGTTCGGCCAGACGCCCGGCTACCTGACGCACCGCCTGGAAATTCGCCGGGAAACGCATCGCGAGGAAGTTTTTCGCCCGGTCGACCTCCTCCGCCGGGATCGGCTCCCGGATGCCGCGAAGCTCTTTCATAAACTCCGCGAGCGACGGACCGGTGACGGCGGTTTGCACGTCGGCTCCGGCGACGAAGGCCCCCTGTTTCCGCCGCATGTCAAAACTCGAGCGAGCGCCGTAGGTGTATCCCTTGTCCTCCCGGAGGTTCTGGTTCAGCCGCGACGTGAACGAGCCGCCGAGGATCGTGTTCATCACCTGAATCGCATAATAATCGCCGGTGTCGCGTCCCGGCCCGATGCGTCCGATCCGGATGACCGACTGCGCCGCGCCGGGCTTGTCGACGAGGTAGACGGTCCGCCCCGTCACCTGTGGGACGACCGGCACATCCGGGTTGGAGGGCCCGGCTTCGGAGGTCCACGCGCCGAGCGCCGCTTCGAGCTTCGGCATCACCTCGTCCGGGGTGACGTCTCCCACCACAATGAGCGCGGCGCGGGCCGGCCCGTAGTGCGCCGCATAAAACGCGCGGAGGTCGTCCGTGGTGAACCGCCGGAGGTCGTCTTCCCGCCCGAGCGGATACCGCGCATACGGGTGATCCTTGCCGAAGAGGGTCTGATAAAGCATCGCGCCGGCGATCTCGGTCGGCTCGTCGTGGCGGCGGAGCATCTCCGTCAGGCGTTGGAGCCGAAGGCGTTCGAGATCGGCCTCCGGAAAGTCGGGCCGAAGCGTCACGTCGGCCATGAGCCCGAGGGCTTCCTCGAAACGCTCCGTGGGCACGCGGAGGCCGACCGTGGTGAGGAAATCGGAGGCGCTGACGGAGAAGCGGGCGCCGAGGTAATCGATCGCGTCGGAGAGTTCGAGCGCCGAGCGGCCGGCCGCGCCTTCGTCGAGCATGTCGGCGGTCAGGTCGGCGAGGCCGTACTGTCCCGGTCGCTCATACGCCTGCCCCGCTTCGACGAGCAGGAGCGCCTGCACGAGCGGGACCTGATGCTTCTCCACGACCCATACGCTGAGACCGTTCGAGAGCGTGAAGGTATGGATGGGCGGAAGCGTGACGCGCGGAGCGGGACCGACGGGCGGCGGCACGCTCCGGTCCGGCGTCTGTGCCTTTGCCGGTCGCGCGGACCCGAGGGTCACCGCCACAACGAAGAACCAGCAAAAGGTGAAGAGACTGCGTTTCATGATCCGAGGGGCTGAAGGAAAAGCATAGCGAGGCGGACGAGCGGCGGGACCGGCGGGTCAATCGCCGGGGGGCGTCGTCTCGGCGGCGGGCCGGCTGTCCGGAACGGCGAGGGCGGCGGCGCCCTCCGGGACGACGCTGAGCACGACGCGACGATCGGGCCGGAGATAGGCGCTCACGAAAGCCGACACGTCATTCGGGCTCAGCGCTTTGAGTGCGCTCAGGTCCTCGTTGAAATAGTCGGGGTTGCGCGTATAGTAAAAATAGGCGTTGAACTGATCGGCCTTCTGCCCGAGCAGTTCGAGGCGTTCGAGAAAAGCCGTCTCGTTCTGATTGACCACGCGGCTCATCTCCCGCGTGGACGGCGCTTCCGTGGCAAGGCGGGCGACCTCCTCGTCGATCACGGCCCGCAATTCTTCGAGCGTGTGCCCCCTGCGCGCCGTCGCGACGATGAAAAACTCGGAGGCGAGTTTCTTGGAATTCTGGAAAGCGAAAACGTCCTGGGCGATCTGGAGGTCGTACACGAGTCGCTCGTACAGCCGGGCGTTTTTCCCCCCCGCGAAGATCTCCGCCGCCACGTCCGCCGCCGGGTTGCCGGGCGCGAAGGCGGGCGGCGTGATCCACGCCATGTACAGCCGGGGCAACTGCACCCGATCCTCCATGACGATCCGTTTTTCGGCGTCGAGCGAAGGGGTCGGGGCATAGAGCGGTTCCACTTTCGGCCCCGCCGGGATCTCGGCGAACCATTTCTCCACGAGCGCCGGCGTCGTCTCCAGGTCAATGTCCCCGGCGATGACGAGGCTTGCATTGTTCGGGGTATAATACTTCTTGAAGAAGTCCACGACGTCCTCGTACGTCGCCGCCGAGAGGTCCTCCATAGAGCCGATGACAGGCCAGTGATACGGGAAATTGGGCGGATAGAGATTCTCTCCGATCGTCTGCCAGGCGAGTCCGTACGGCCGATTCTCATAACTCTGCCGCCGTTCGTTCTTGACCACGTCCCGCTGCCCATCCACTTTCTCGGGCGTGATCGCGTCGAGGAGATAGCCCATGCGATCGGATTCGATGAAGAGCGCCCGTTCGAGCCCGTTCCTCGCGAACGTCTGCATGTAGTTCGTGCGATCGTTCGTAGTCGAACCGTTGGGCGAGCCGCCGACGGCCTCGAACCACTCGTCGATCTTGCCCTCCGGCACGTGCTTCGAGCCTTCGAACATGAGGTGCTCGAAGAGATGGGCGAAGCCCGTTCGCCCGGGTTTTTCATACGCCGAACCGACGTGATACCAGAGGTTGGTGCTGACGAGCGGCGTGGAAGCGTCGCGGTGGAGAATGACGTTCAGGCCGTTTTCGAGGGTGAACTGCTTGTACGGCTGAACGATTTGCCCGTCCTGGGCCGAGGCGGTGAGCGCAAACAGGCCGAACGCCAGCAAAAAGAGGTATCGTGAGGACATGTCGATGCGGATCCGTGGGTCGGGACTAACGGTGATGCCGTACGTTATTTGGCGGAAAAAGGTTCTTCAGGCTCCCTGCACGCGCAAGACGATCTTGCCTACGTTGCGATTGGCCTCCATGCGCCGATGCGCCTCGGCGACGTCCTCCCAGTCGAACACGGCGTCTATCACCGGGCGAACCCGTCCTTCTTCGAGGAGAAAACGCAGGAGCGGGGCAAGTTCTTTCGTGAGCCGGATCTTGTATTCCAGACTGCGATTGCGAAGCGTCGAGGCAACCACTTTTGCGCGTTTTTTGAAGAGGAGTCGGAGGTCGAGTCCCTCGAGCTCGGCCCCGCCCATCGTGGCGAGCAGGACGAGCCGCCCGTCCACGGCGAGCGTCCGAAGGTTGCGTGTGAAGTACGGAGCGCCGATGAAGTCGAGGATCAGGTCCGCCCCGCGCCCCCCGGTCGCCTCCCGTACCCGCGCGGCGAAGTCCTCGGAGCGATAGTCGATGGTCAGCGCTGCACCGAGGCTCCGGCAGCGCCCGTGCTTGGCCGCCGAAGCGGTGACCAGAGGATGCGCCCCGGCGGCCCGGGCGAGCTGGATCGCCGCCGTGCCGACGCCGCTCGCACCCGCGTGGACGAGCACCCGCTCCCCCGGCTGCATCTCGCCGAGCCAGTACAGGGCCTGATACGCCGTGAGAAACGCCTCCGGGAGCGCGGCCGCTTCCTCGAAGGAGAGCTCCTCCGGGATCGCCATGGCCAGGTCCTCGTGCAGGAGGGCGTATTCGGCGTACCCGCCTCCCGCGAGAAGCCCGAAGACCCGGTCGCCCGGATTCCAGCGCCGCACTTCCGCCCCGGTCGCCTCGACGGTCCCCGCAAGTTCCAGCCCGAGGATGTCGCTCGCTCCTACCGGCGGCGGATACTTCCCCTCCCGCTGAAGCAAATCGGCCCGGTTGAGCGCCGTCGCCGCCACCCGCACGAGCAGTTCCCGGGGGCCCGGCTGCGGCTTCGGCCGGACGCCCATCGCGAGCGCCTCCACACCGCCGGGGTGATGGACGACAACAGCTTTCATCATGGCGTCCCGGCTCGCGCCGTTTCTCTTTCAGGATACGCCCCGAAGATATGCGCCGGGAGCGATTGTTTTCCGCTCCTCCCGAAAAAACGCAGGGTCGTCCGGGCCGCCCCCCGTATGCGCTTGCGTTCCGCCGCGCCGCGGTTAGGGATATCGGCCGTGAGACGCCCAAAGAGCCGCCTCCCGCCCGCCCGCAGCATGCCTTGGTCCGGAGGCGCGCTCAGAAAAGAATCGGGCCCGTCTATCCCTTCCGGCAGGCCGGCTCACCCAAACCGGCTTCCGAAGAAAAAATATTTAAGGTCTGGAATCAACGGGACGATATACCCTTCAGCAACCGCCAATTGCTCTAAGTCCAGAACCGTTCACTCAACCAGGATAGGTATCATGGGAGCTTTCGGAGATTTCTCTCGAATCAACACGAATATCCAGTCGCTGGATGCGCTTCGGCGCTTTCAGATGACCAATCAAAACCTTGGCGTCCGCCAGATGAGGCTTGCCACCGGCAGCCGAATCAACCGGGCCGAAGATGACTCGGCCGGCTTCCACATCGCGAAGAAGCTGGAGGCACGGGTGAGGGGTCAGGCCCAGGCACTGGCCAACATCGGCGACGCCAAGAGCATGCTCACCGTAGCCGAGGGCAGCCTTGGAACCGTGATGGACATCCTTCAGACGATGAAGGAGAAAACCGTCCAGGCCGCCAACGACACGATGGGCTCTTCGGAGCGCACTGCGATTGAGAACGAATTGCAGGCCCTCTCCGATGAAGTCACGGACATTCTGGACGACACCACGTTCAACAGCACCGCGCTGTTCACGTCGGCGACGTTCAGTTTCCAGGTGAACGCTGAATCCGGCGACTCCTTCGCCGTCACGATCGGCACCCTGTCGGTCGGACAGATGGGTCTCGCCACCGGTTCGATAGATGTGTCCTCGGCCTCCGTGGCCACGTCCCTCTTATCGACCATCGATACGGCGATCACCACCGTCGCAGACAAGCTTGCCGACATCGGTGACAGCCAGAAGCGGCTGACGTTCAAGCAGGATGCGATCTCGATAGCGATCACGAACAACGAAGCCGCGCGAAGCCGCATCGCGGACGCCGACTTCGCCAAGGAGCAAATGGAAATCGTCAAGCTTCAGATTCTGCAGCAGACGGGTACGGCGGCCCTGGCCCAGGCCAATGCGGGACCGCAGTCCATCCTCCAGTTGCTCCAGTAAGCAGGCGTCCCACCGTGGAAGCCGACTTTGACCAACGGAAATCGCTCGGATGACGCCCCCTCGGGAGCGCGACGGAAGAGCAAAAAGAAAGTGCGGGACCGTGCTGCCACACAGTCCCGCACCTGAGACCCCCCTCAGTGCCTTTTAAACGACTCAGACTAACCTAAAGGAGGGAATATTATGGCTTTCGGAGATTTAACCCGAATTAATACGAACCTGCAAGCGCTGGATTCTCTCAACCAGCTGCAGATGACGAACCAGAACCTCGGCATGCGCCAGTTGCGGCTTGCCACCGGTAAACGCATAAACCGTGCCGAAGACGACTCCGCTGGTTTCAACATTGCCAAAAAGCTTGAGGCAAAAGTCCGCGGCCAGGCCCAGGCCCTTTCCAACGTGGGCGACGCCAAGAGCATGCTCACCGTAGCCGAGGGCAGCCTTGGAACCGTGATGGACATCCTTCAGACGATGAAGGAGAAAACCGTCCAGGCCGCCAACGACACGATGGGCACTTCGGAGAGAAGCGCCATCTCGGATCAGCTCAAGGCGCTTTCCGAAGAAGTCACCGACATTCTCGGAGACACGACCTTCAACAGCACGGCGCTCTTCACGTCCAGCGCCTTCTCGTTCCAGGTCAACGCGGAATCCGGAGACTCCTTCTCCGTGACGGTCGGCACGATGTCCGTCGGACAGCTTGGCGTGGCCACCGGCTCCATCGACGTGTCCTCAGCCTCGGCGGCCACCTCGCTGCTGAGCACCATCGACACGGCCATCACGACCGTCGCCAACAAGCTCGCCGACATCGGCGACAGCCAGAAGCGGCTTTCCTTCAAGCAGGACGCCCTCTCGACGGCGATCACGAACAACGAGTCGGCCCGGAGTCGGATTGAAGACGCCGACTTTGCCAAAGAGCAGATGGAGATCGTCAAGCTCCAGATTCTCCAGCAGACCGGCATCGCTTCTCTGGCGCAGGCAAACTCCTCGCCGCAGGCCGTGCTGTCGCTGTTCTAGCCTAAACGCTGATACCCACCCTGGGAACGGTTCTGGCATAGCTCCCATGGGTTCCTGGATGGACTGGCACTCTATCCGGCACAGCCTCTCCGCGAAAGTGGAGGGGCTGTTTGCTTTTCTATCAAAGGCGGTTCCCTGCTCGGCTCTCCCTCGCGCCGCTAGGCCGCCCCCCGCATCTCCGCGTGCACGATGCCCGTCTTCAGGGAGGTGATCAGCGCCTTGACGATCTCCGGGTTAAACGTCTCCTCTCCCCTCAAGGAATTGAAGACGCGGGCATGGTCTTCAAGCCCAATCTTTCCGCATACGATACTCAGCACCCGAAGCAACTCGTCGGTGCTGAGCACGAAGCGGACCGATGAGCCGGCGGCGTCATTGACGTTAAACGCTTCCAGCAACATCAACACGCCGTCTCCGATCTGCCGAGCGCCGAGAAGCGCGAGCCCGGTCGTGTAATACGCCACCGGTTCCTCCCGGTTGATCGTGAGCATCTCGTTCGAGTGCACAAGGGCCATCGGAATATTGTTGATCTTCAGACCCGTTTGCGCCGCGAGAAGGTGGGTATAAAAAGCGTTGTCCGGGGACAGATACGCATATTCCAGTTCGTTGAAGAGGCTGGCCGCTTCTTCATATTCGTGCAGGACGAAATAGACCACCCCGAGTTGATAGCCATAATAGGCCCGGTATCTCGCCGCGCGCGGATGCTCATATTCCTGCTTCAGCAGATCGATCCGGGTCGTGTATTTCTGCGCCATCTTCTCTTTCGACAACGCATAGCCGGTATGGATGATCTCGGCTTCGACGCGGCGCACTTCCCGCCCCGTGCGAGCCATGTGGGCCACGAGCGCGTCGTGCACCTGGTGATGCACCCGGCCCTCAAATCGGATCTCCGGATCGTTTCGGAACACCCGCTCCTGCCACATACGGTCCGCGGCGATGATCTGCCCGTCCGGCAACAGGTTACGAATGAGCACCTGAAGCGCCGCAAGCCTGGGATTTCTGAGCGCCTTCCGCACACGCTTCCAGTGCTGGGCATCCGGCAGATATTCATCGCCGTCGAGAACAAAGATAAAATCACCGGAAGCTTTCTCGAAGGTGTAGTTTCGGGCTTCTGCGAAAGACCCCGGCCACTCGATTTCCTCGAATACGTCCGCATATCTTCGGGCGATCTCCTGCGTTCCGTCGGTCGAGCCGGTATCGATCACCACGATCTCGTCGACATGCGGGCGGGCCAGACGCAATCCCTTCTCGAGCGTCTGCGCTTCATTCCTGACCATCATGCTGAGGCTCAGGGACGGTTCTCGTCTCCTGTTCCGTTCCAGCCTTCGTGCGGCTCGGGCCATATTCTATTTTGGTTTTGCCTGTGGCGACTGAAAACCAGCCTGGATCTCCCGCGCAACGACCCCCACGTCTCGAAATGATCCGTAAAGCGGGAGCGCCGGGACGCCTGTGCTTCAGGGACCGGAGCCGTTTGCGTGCCAATCGACTATGCCTCGATGTTGGCTTCCATCCCGCACCTTCCCCGTGAGCTCCCGTTTTTCGCCGGGGGAGGCCATGCCCCCCGCTTTCAGGCTTAAGGCTTTCTCCTCTTTCGCCGATAATAGGCTTCAGAGAGCCCTCCCGGCAGGACGGACCGGCCGGAAAAGGTGTCCATCCCGGGAAAAAGCTTCCGCGCCGTCAAGAACGGCGACGTTCAGGCTGCGAGAAAACACGAGAGAAACATTCAGGCACACGCCTTGTCACCCACCCGACCTCTTGAATCCAACTCAGAGAAGCCATGCATACCGCTATCCGCATGCGTCAGTACCAGCAGCAAGCGGTTTCGTCTGCATCACCGGAACAGTTGATCACCAAGCTTTATGACATCGGCATCGCCGCCTGTCATAGAGAGGACCGCCACAAGCTGCGGGCCGTGCTCAAGGAGTTGATCTCCAGCCTGAACTTTGAGCAGGGCGGTGAGATCGCACAAGGCCTGTACAACATCTACGAGTTCTGTTTGCGGGAAAGTATCAGCGGCAATCTGGATCTGATTCAGGAGTTACTGAACGATCTCCGATCCGTATGGAAAGAACAGGTGATTGGTCGTAAAGCGGCCTGATGCGCAACGCGCGTGAAAGACTCCTTCCGGGAGTTTTTTATCCCACAAAGCCTTCCGTGAGCCATGGTTAGTGCAGCCTTCCAGACGTTCAAGGCCAACGATCCTTATGAGCTGCTGATCAGCCAGATCATTCAGGTTGAGAGCCAACCATTGTATGACCTTCAGGTCAAACGGGATACCCAGGATCGTATCAGTTCGGCACTCGACACCTTCGACAGCGACGTCTCTTCCCTGCATACGTTGCTCTCGAGCTTCACCGACACGTTCTCGAACCCGTTCGCGGCCCGCTCGGCGGAGCTCTCGGACGCCACGTCATTTTCCGTCACTGCCGGCGACGAGGCTCCGCTCGGCAGCCATTCACTCCAGGTGCTCCGCCTGGCCTCCACCGATACGCGCATCTCGCAACAGTATACCTCCAGCGGTTCTTCCCTGCGAAGCTTTTTCGACACCAATGGAGAGCAGACCTTCGAGATCAACGTCACCAGTCCCACCGATACGGATCCCAACAACCGGGTGACGGTTTCCGTCACCGTCAACCCTACGGGCACGACGGACGAAGCAATCCTCGACGAGATCTCCCTGGCGATCAATGATGCGATGGACGCCGCTATCGATGCCGGCACGATCCAGACCGTCGAGGCGGCGAACGCTTCCGTCGTCAACGAAACTACGGACACCGCTCGTCTCTCGCTCCGCAGCGGGCAAACGGGCTATGCCAACCGCCTCGAATTCACCGACTCCGCCGCGGGACTTCTGGCCCAGCTCGACGTCACCAACGCCGCCGTCGCCACCGGGACCGGCGGCGGTCAGGTAACCAGCGTCGGCACGAGCGAGACGGATTCGGAACTCAACGCCCAGTTCGTCCTCGACGGCCTCACGATCTACCGGAGCAGCAACCAGGTCACCGATGCTCTCCAGGGACTCACGCTCGACCTCAAGCAGGTCGGCGACCCCTTTGACTTCAGCGTCGGACCGGACACCGAGGGCATCACGGATCAGATCAGCGACTTCATCAGCAAATACAACGCAATCCTCGAATTCATCGACGGAAACACACAGGTCGACAGCGACCTCGACATCCGGGCGGACTTCGCCGGGGATTCGCTGCTCACCGGGCTGAAATTCGGCATGCGGAGCGACATTGCCCAGCAGGTGACCGGGCAGCCCGTAGGGGCTCCAACGCTCCTGACCGAGATCGGGATTACGATCAACGACGACGGCACCCTCGAACTCTCCGACACCGATGCCCTCACCGACGCGCTCAGCGAAAACGCTGACGCCGTCCAGTCCCTCTTCTCCGGGAGCGACGGCATCGCCACACGCCTCAAAGACCGCCTCGACACCTACATCGGCACGAACGGCCTGATCGACAATCGCATGGATTCCGTCGACGACCGCATCTCCCGACTCGACGACCAGATCACCGATTACGAGGACCGGCTCTCGCAACGCGAAGATCAACTCCGTCTCCAGTTCGCACGGCTCCAGGAAGCCCTCGCGCTGTTTCAGGGACAACAGCAAACCCTCGGCAGCTTCTTCGGCTTCTGATCTCCTGGTTTTGGAAGAGTGGCATATGTTTTGATATACTTCTCCTTAGACCAGTGAGAGGCCATGCAATCCCCTCTGATTCAATCAATTTTTGATCTCGGAGATCGTCTGTACGAAGCGTTGATGCAAGAAGACCTCGACGCCTTTCTGCAGCGCTTATCCGAACGCACCGCATTGATTGATTCTCTGCACGACGCGGCCCACATCGCGCCGGCGGAACGGGAGGAGATCGCATCTCGCCTGGTCCGGCAGCAACGACGTCTGGAGGAAGCCCTGGCACGGCACGAGACCCGGCTGAGCGAAGCGCTCGCACGTCTGACGACCCATCGCACGGCGCATCAGACCTACCGCCGGCGCCCGCCTCGCCGCGCCCTGTTGAACAAAAATCTTCAGGGCTAGTTCGTGAAGGAGGCTCCCCCTTCGGCGCTCCGCCCCTGCTTCACCGTTGATGCCCCCATTCCTATCATCACCGTTCTTCGCGACGCCATCGTGTGAACAGCGGACTTAACCCGCTTCAGTGTTATGGATATTCGAAACATTGCCTCATCGGGCCTTCAAGGGGCCCCGCCCATTCAGCCGACTTCGCCCGGTGAAGCCGGAAAAACCGAATCCGGCGCGCCCGCCGCTCATCCCTCCGGCGCACCCTCCGCCCGGCCTCAGGATCGGATCGAGCTTTCCGACGTCGTTCGGGGGCGTCTTCCGAACACGCAGCGGGGCCGAGAAATCGCCTTCGCACGCAAGGCCCTCCAGGAGCTCCCGCCGTTGAGCGAAGAGCGACTCGCCAAAATCCAAGACCGGATGGAGAGCGGCTTCTACTCACGAACGGACGTGCTCCAAAAAGTCGCCGATCGTCTTGCCGGTGAAGCGGCGGGCGAACCGCCGGAGGCCGAAGACATCTATCCGCCCGAAGGTGAACAAAATATCTACCCCCCAACGGCGGAAGACGTCGTGTATCCGCCCGACGTGGAAGATGCGTGACGGACCCGTCCTTTCCTGCCTCCGGTAATTCTTTCCCCTGCCGGAAAAGCCCCTCATGAAATCACGGGCGCGCGTCCGGATCATGACGTGCGCCAACGACTGAGAAGTCCCTGACGCCGCACCCGCGCGACGTCAGGTGATGTGCCCCTCTTCCCGGTACTTCCGCAGCTTGTTCCGAATGGTCCGTGCGCTGATGCCGAGGCGCTCCGCAGCGAGTTGCTGGTTGTTGCCCGACTCAGAGAGCGCCTGAAGGATCATGTACCGCTCCATGTCCTCGATGGTCTGCATCTTTTCGTCGGGCCGTTTCCCGCTTCCGTTGGCTTCGGCCTCGGCGAAGAACTCGTCGAACACGTGCTCCACCTCGATGGTCTCCTCGTCGGCGGATAGGATCACCCCGCGCTGGACCATGTTTTCGAGTTGGCGCACGTTCCCGGGCCAGGAATGAGCCTTGAACCGCCTCATGAGGTCCTTGGAGAGTTTTTTCTCCGGAAGGCCATAGAGTTCGCAGTATTTGCGCACGAAATGTTTCGCGAGTAGCGGCACGTCGGAAAGGCGCTCGCGCAGAGGCGGCACCATCAGAGGAAAAACCGAGAGCCGGTGATAGAGGTCCTCGCGAAAGATGCCTTCGGCAATGGCGTCTCCGACGTTTCGGTTGCTCGTAGCGATCACGCGGACGTCCACCTTCTGCGGCTCGGTCGTCCCCACGCGCTGAAATTCGCGCTCCTGCAACACGCGCAGGAGTTTGGCCTGCACGGCCGGTTCCACCTCGGTGATCTCGTCGAGCAGGAGGGTCCCGCCGTCGGCCCGCTCGAAAGCGCCCACCATGTCGTCGATGGCGCCGGTGAACGCTCCTTTCCGATGCCCGAAAAGATGGCTCTCCACCAGTTCACGGGGCAGGTTGGCGCAATTGATCGTCACATACGGCCCTTCAGCGCGCTCGCTCATCAGGTGAATCTGTCGGGCGAGCACTTCTTTCCCCGTCCCGCTCTCGCCCTGGATAAAGACCGGCGCGCGGTTCTTGGCCACGCGGGGCAGCCGCTCCTTGAGCCGCTGAATGTTGGGCGACTCTCCGATAAAGGAGACCTTCGCCTGCTTTTTCCGGGAAGCGCTCGCCTTCGCCCGCGGCTTCGGTTTTTCGGAGGCCGCGGCCGGAGTCGCCAGAGAGGCCTTGACCCGCTCCACCAGATCCGCCGTCGCGAAAGGCTTGGCGATATAGTCGATGGCGCCGTACTGCATCGTACGGACGGCGTGTTGCACGTTGGCGTGCGCCGTGATCATGATCACGCGCGTCTCGGGATACTCCTGTCGGATGTGCGCCAGAAGTTCCAGCCCATCCATGTCCGGCATCATGAAATCCGTGACGACAAGGTCGAAGGCCTGTTCCTTGAGGATCTCCATGGCCTGGGTGGCCGTCGAGCAACTGACCACCTCCATCCCGTGCCGGGCAAAAAGTCGTTCGAATAGATTATGTAAGAGTTGCTCGTCGTCGACGAAGAGAATACGGGGTTGACGATCCATGAACCTTTGCTTGCGGTACGTACGACATTCACCTTCAGACCTCCCGGCCTCACCGCAATATAAGGTGAAAATGCCCGCATCCACAGGATGGCCTAATATTTCGCCCTTAATCCCTGCTTTCCTGCCCGGTCGGAGCGTGCGTGGAAGCCCCCGGCAGCTTTTCGCGCCGTCGACGAAAATGCTCTTCGTTCCCGCGTATGCGTTTCCGCCTCAGGCCCCGGTTTCGTGGATCGGCAACGTCAAGACGAACCGGACGCCCGTCTCCGGATCGTTCGCCGAGAGACGCAACGTGCCCCCGTGCGCCCGCGCGATCCGCCGCGCGAGCGTCAACCCGACGCCGAGGTTATGCGCCTTCGTGGTAAAAAACGGGGAGAAGACTTTCGTCGCGGCATCTTCGAACGGGATGACGCCGTCATTTTGGATCACGAAATGAAAGGATTGGTTGGCGTGATCCCCTTCGGTAGAGAACAGGATCGCCCCGCCCTGTCGGGTGGCGTCGATGGCGTTTTGAACCAGGATGAGAAGCGCCTGTCGGAGGAGCAGCGGGTCGGCGCGAAGCTGGACGTCCGCGTCTTCCTTCACATCGAAGCCGATGCGTTCGAGGTCGTCGTCCTCGAGGGCGGCCACGAGCGCGTCGAGCACGGCGCTGACGGGCAGGCTTCGCACCACGGGCGCAATCTCGCGGCCGTACCGCTGAAGATCGGCCAGGACCCGTTCGATCCGCATGGCGCTCTCGAGGATGCGAAGCGCCAGGTCGCGTTGCTCTCGCATGGCCAGCGAGTCGATGAGCAGATCCGTATACCCTTCGATCCCCGTCACGAGCCCGCGTATCCGGTGCGCGAGCACCTGCGCCAGATGCGTCAACGATTCGTCCGGGGAGGACCTCGAACGTGGACTCTGATTCGAACGCTGTGCCGTAGAGGAGGCCAAGTCGGTGTGCCGTAAGAAAACGTCGTTCACGTGATGATGCGTCTATGCAAACTGCGCGATGAAACGGAAGGCGTTTGCACGTACGAAGCGCTCGGTCAAATCATATGCCACCGACGAAGCTGCCGGATGGAGCACCATTGCGATCCCGTTCCTGTTCCGGTCCGCCTCTTCGCCCCACGAACCCGTGGATGCGATGAAACGCTCCGGCGTTCTCCCTGATGCGTAGATCCGACCGGCGCACGGCCTCCTCCTTCATATCGGCCGGGAGCCCCTGAAGCTGAAGAGAAGCCGCAGATTTCATCGTCCGAACGTCAGGCAATTCTTTCCCCGCTACGTACTTTTTTCCCGCCATCGATCTGCGCGCGCGCGTTCTCCGGGCGACCTCGCGCGCGCATCCGTCGCCGGCCTTGCGCCCGTCGCTTTCGGCTTTGCCCTCCGGGAATGCATCCATTCTCGCGGGTATTCTCGCTCAGCCCGACGTGCTTCTCCCTCCGCCCTCGGCGCCCGGCCGGACATACCGCCCCCCCGGCCCTTCGAACAAAGGGCACAATGGTTGCATCGCGGCTGCGTGCAGTCACGCTATCCTGAAGTCTAGGAGCGGATATGGAAACGCCCAAGCTCAAACTCCTCTCACGCGCCATGCAAGCCTATACGTGGCGCATGCAGGCGCTCTCGGCCAACATAGCCAACCTCGACACGCCCGACTACCAACGCGTATCGGTCACGTTTGAGGAAACTTTACAGGAGGTGCGCCATGCGGTGCCCGGCAGCCGCGACGTGACCGACGTCAAGCCGAAGATGCGGGTCGAGGAAGGTCCGCCGGTTCTGGAAAACGAACTGATGGAACTGGCCGACACGCAGATGCGCACCCAGTTTGCCACGCGCGCGCTCAAGGAGCACTTCAGCATGCTCCGCATCTCGATCACGGGACGCACGGGCTAGCGCCGACTGGCCCGACCGTACCCCCCGCCCCTCTTCTAGGCTCCGCACTCCCGCCGCTCCATGCTGATCAACAAACGTTTCTTCAGTGTTTTCCGGACGTCTGCACGCGGTATGCAGGCCCAGCGGATCGCGCTTGGCGCCGCCTCGGAGAACATTGCCAACGCCTCCACCACCCGCACCGCCGACGGCTCTCCGTACGCCATCAAGCGCGCCGTGCACCGCGTCTCCGACGAAGAATACACGAGGTTCTCGGACCTGATCGCCCAGGTCGATGGCGAGATGTCCACCAAAGACGGGCGCCACCTGAGCGGCCCCACGCTGCGCACCCGTCTCCACAAGGCCGAACTCGGCCCCACCACGGAGATCGACGAAAAGATCCGGCTGCGTCAGGAATACGACCCCACCCATCCGCACGCCGACGCCGACGGATACGTCTACTACCCGGACGTCAACATCGTCGAGGAGATGGCGATGATGGTTTCCGCAAGCCGGATCTATGAAGCCAACCTCTCGGCGGTGCAAACGGCCAAGGACATGATCAAAAGAACCCTCGACATCTGAGCCACGATTCGACGAATACGTTGACCACGCCGACTTTTTCCGAGATCACATGAGCAACCGCATCAACTCTTTTTTGAACGGATCGATTCATCCGTATCGGCGGACGCCTCCCGCGCGCGAACCGGTTCCGGCGCAGAAGGCTCCCGAAGCGCCGAAGCGGGCCGCCGCTCGAGGCACCGAAGCCGCCGTGCCCGGGCCGCCGCTCTCGCCCGAGGAGCAGCAGATGATCGCTCGTGAGTTTCCCCCCACGCCGGCGCTTTCGCTCCGGCTCTACGGTCCCGGCGCCGGCAGCCGCACCATGACGCCCCGGGCCCTCGGCAGCCGTCTCGACCTTCGAGCCTGACCCCTAAAAGCCAACCCGCGTTCCCCATGACTCTCTCCGAACTCCAACGGATGCGTTCTGCCGGTATTTCCGGCTCCGACGATCCTCGCAGCCTTCCCCGTCCCCGCATGGGCGCCGGGCACGGCGCCGGTTTCACCGAAACGTTGAAAGAAGCCATCGAAAGCGTGGACGGCGCGCAGAAAGAGGCGGGCGAGCAGATGACGGCCTTCATCTCCGGAGAACAGGAGAACGTGCACGAAGTGATGATCGCGATGAACCAGGCCCAACTCTCGTTTCAACTCATGACGGAAGTCCGAAACAAGATGCTGGATACCTATCAGGAATTAATGCGCATGCAGGTCTAGCATACGGCCCGCCCCCCCATCCTTGAGCATAGACAGGGAGTACTCGAAGTAGGATGAACGGATTTTTGGAACAGTTCTCGGAGTTTCTCAAACGTCTCCCTCCCCGCCAGAAACTGGCCCTGGGCGCGGTTATCCTCGGCAGCATCGCCATACTCGCCGGCGTTGGCTACTGGGCGAGCCGTCCCGATTATGCCCTCCTCTTCAGCAACCTCAAACCCAGCGAGGCCAGCCGCGCCATCGAGACCCTCACGGACAAGGGCGTCAAGTATGAGTTGAAGGAGAACGGCACGGCCATCTACGTGCCGCGCGAGAAGGTGTACGAACTTCGAATGACCCTGATGGGCGAAGACGTCATCTCGGACGGCCCCCTCGGCGACAAGCTCTTCGACACCGGGGCGCTCGGGATGACCAACTTCATGCAGAAGGTGAACCTCCGCCGCGCCCTTGAAGGGGAACTCGCCCGCACGATCGCCAGCCTCAAACAGGTGCGCATGGCGCGCGTGCATCTGGTCCTGCCCGAGAAACGTGCTTTCTCGGAT
>Ga0256841_1000991_pt1 | contig 26505 bp, 23 predicted proteins | sample 356308metaG_FD_185971 | JGI IMG/M metagenome (GOLD analysis project Ga0256841, IMG submission 185971) | Hydrothermal vent microbial communities from Mid Atlantic Ridge, Atlantic Ocean - 356-308 | ecosystem: Environmental > Aquatic > Marine > Hydrothermal vents | place: Atlantic Ocean: Mid...
CCCGAACACCATTTCTCTCATGAGAAAATACCTGAATGCGTCAAGACCATAGATGTCCACAAGGTCGAGGGGTCTTACCACAGTGCCCCGACTTTTGCTCATCTTTCCTTCTTCGATCTTCCAGTACCCATGCACATTCAAATGGCGATAGGGTTCGAAGCCGGCTGCTTTAATCATGGTAGGCCAGTATATTCCGTGGGGTTTTAATATGTCCTTAGCTATCAGGTGCTGCGCATAAGGCCAGAAAGTAGAAAAAAGGGATCCATCAGGATAGCCAAGGGCTGAAACGTAGTTAATTAATGCATCGAACCAAACGTAAGTCACGTATTTATCGTCAAATGGTAATGTAATCCCCCAATCGAGGCGATCTTTTGGCCTGGATATGCATAAATCTTCAAGGGGTTCTCTTAAAAATGCCAGGATTTCGTTTTTATAACGTTCAGGGCGAATAAAGTCCGGGTGAGTTTCAATGTAGTTAATAAGCCAGTCCTGATACTTGCTCATCCTAAAAAAATAGTTTTCTTCTTCCCTTACCACTGGTTCCGTATCATGATCGGGACATTTTCCGTCAACAAGTTCCCTGGGAGTGTAAAATCGCTCACACCCGACACAATAATAGCCCTTGTAATTCCCGAAGTAGATGTCTCCAGCGTCATAAACTTTTTGAAGTATATACTGGACAACCTTTTTGTGCCTGGGATCGGTAGTTCGAATGAAATAATCGTTGGAAATGTTAAGCCTTGGCCACAAATCGCGGAAAAGCTGACTGATTTTATCAACGTACTCCTTTGGTTTCATGCCCTCATGTGCCGCTGCCTGGACAATTTTGTCCCCGTGTTCGTCCGTTCCTGTTAGAAAAAAGGTTTCATAACCCATGAGCTTGTAAAATCTGTTCAGAACATCAGCAACAATGGTGGTATAAGCGTGGCCAATGTGCGGTTCAGCGTTAACATAGTAAATTGGTGTGGTAATGTAGCATCGTTTCTCCATAAGCACTCCCGAATTAGTACGAGGTTATCAATCACTAAAACCAGGTTTCATCTTAAACTCTTTGTTCTTCTTACCGTGCGAGGCAAGTCCAAGGTCTTCCATGGTCAGTTCGACCTCGGTTCCACTATCGAGGCTTACCGTTATAGTCTTGTGTATTATGTTTTGCCTTATTACTCTTCCTCTACCCAGGGGGGTATCGATTTTTTTGCCCAGCTTGGGCATACCTTTCTTTGATTCCATGTAGGTTTCGTATTCGAACTTAAGGCAACACATAAGTCTGCCACAGGCCCCGGAAATCTTTGAAGGGTTCAAGGATAGGTTCTGTTCCTTGGCCATTTTGATGGATACAGGATGAAATTCCTTTAAAAAACCGGAACAGCACAACTCTCTTCCGCAACTACCCATGCCACCTATCATTTTTGCCTGGTTCCTCACTCCTACCTGCCGTAGTTCAATCCTGGTGTGAAATTCTTTCACCAGATCTTTTACGAGTTCCCTGAAATCGACCCGTCCATCCGCTGTGAAATAGAAAGTTATCTTGGAACCATCAAACAGGCTTTCAACCATAACCAGGTGCATGGGAAGCCCACGAGCCTTTATACGTTTTTTACAAAAATCAAAAGCTTTCTTCTCCTTTTCCAACATTTCCTCGTATTGCTTGAGATCTTCCTCTGTTGCCAGGCGAAAAATCTTTTTCAGCCCCGGGATTTCTACGTCGTCATCCAAACGCCTGGGGGGGGTCACAACCTTTCCAACGGTAAATCCTTTCTCGGTTTTAACCATTACGTAATCCCCAACGCTTAAAACGAAGTGTCCCGGTTCAAAATCGTATACCTTTCCACCTTCGCGGAATCTAACACCAACTATCTTCTTCATCTACACTTTCCCTCAAACCGATAACCAGCCTCTCCACGGCCATCTTTTTATTGCTTCGCCTCGATATGTCTGTATATATACTATCAAAAAGTTGATAAGTCTTCATTAGACCAGTATAACTTGATTTTCCTAAAATTCCTTTGAATGCCTCAATCGTCTCAGCATCGACCACCAGGTTGTTGTTACTGCCAAGCTGATAGATAATTAAGTCACGCCACCACATTTTCAGCAAATCGATGTCGTCGAGCAGCATTTCTGATTCCCTGGCCCATTCCGTTGCTATTTCAAACATCCTGCCAGGTGCAGCTGAAATGATTTCCAATATCCTCTTCCTGAGAGCTTGCCTGCGGTCAAGCAACCTAGATTCCACATATTTTAGAGCTCTTTCAACACTGCCGGTAGAAATTTTTGCTACCAGGGCTGCGTTATTACTGTCAAGGAACTGCCGAGAGATCAGGATTTTTTCCACCACATCGTCTGATAGTGGCTGAAATCTCAAATGGCATGTTCGTGAAACAATCGTTGGTAAAAGCATAGCCTGCTCAGGTGCAACCAGTATTATAACATTTCCTTCAGGTGGCTCTTCTAATGTTTTCAGCAATGCGTTCGATGCCTCGTTGGTCATTTTATCAGCTTCGTCTATTATGATAACCCTTCTTCGCCCTTCGAGGGGCGGAAAGCTGAGTTCCTCTTCCAGTGACCTAACAACATCAATCCCTATAAATTGCTCCGACGGTTCAATAATTAGAAGATCGGGGTAGTTTCTGGAATTGGCCCTAACACAGGCAGAACACTTTTCACAACAGTCGTTTTCTATCCGCTGCATGCAATTTATTGCCTTGGCAAAATCAATAGCAATTGTTTTTTTGCCAACTCCTGGCAAACCAGAAAAAAGAAATGCGTGAGGAATATTTTCCCGATTTACCACACCTTTCAAGGCCCGGACCGCCCTTTCCTGTCCGATTATATCCCTAAAGGCCATAGTTTCTTCTCTTCCAAGAATCGTAACACCAAAGCATGCACTTCAGTCTCGGTTTTTGATCCATCGACACGAATTATTCTCTCGGGGTCTCTTTCCACCAATTCCAGGTAACCTTTTCTGAGCTTTTCCTGGAATTCCAGGGTTTTTGTTTCGTAACGATCGCACGAGATACCGTTCTGGGCCATTGATTCACCCCGGCGGCGCTCCAGGCGATATTTTGCCACCTCAACCGGGCAATCCAACACGAAAGTCACGTTAGGCCATGTATTACCGATAACTTCTCTGTGGATATAATCAATATACCCAAGGTCTATCCCCAGCCCGTATCCCTGGTATGCAAGGGTCGACTCCACGAATCGGTCACACAAGACCCACTTACCCGCTTCCAGAGCGGGCCTTATCACCTCATTTAGATTTTGAACTCTGTCGGCAACAAATAAGAACAGCTGAGTATAGCTGTCCAGGAAAAGCCTTGAATCAAGAAGCATCTTCCTGATTATTTTTCCTGCTTCAGTTCCACCCGGTTCTTTTGTTATACACGCCTTAATCCCCCTGTCTTCCAGGGTCTTTCTGAGAAGCTTAATCTGCGTTGTCTTCCCGCAGCCGTCTATACCCTCAAATGAAATAAATACGCCCATATCCGCCAAAAATTAAGCACCTAAAAGAAAGAAAAAATGGAAAGTTGCTCGTGGTTTTTATCGTTTTCTCCACCCTTTTTGCCCTTCGTGTTTTCCTTCTCTTCCTCGGGCCATCCCTTAAATATGAACCTTTCGAGAGCCCTGCTATAGCTAGTCCAGAGGGAAGAAGAGTCTTTCTCAGCCTCGAGCAGCCTGTTAAGGCTGTCGATTTTTGCATCCATGTCGTCTACGAAGTACAGAACAAAAGCCTCCCTAGTTTTTGGCCGTTTGGCAGATCCGAATTCCAAGTATCCGTGATGACTGATTATCATGTGTTTCAATAAAATGGCCAGTTCTTCCGGAAATCCTGCCACCAGCCGGATTTTTTGTTCAACTATGTTAATACCCAACACCACGTGCCCCAGCAAACGCCCTTCCTCGCTGTACTCAATTGCAAGATCGTACGTAAATTCGTCTACCTTGCCTATATCATGAAACACCCCGGCCGTAATCAGAAGGTCTCGATCCAATTCAGGGTAGTGCTCAGCTATCCTTAGCAACAGTTCACAGACGGAAACGGTATGCTCCAGCAACCCTCCGAGGTATGCATGATGCAAAGTCTTAGCCGCGGGAGCATTCTTAAACTTTTCCACCAGTTTTTTATCCTCGAAAAGGAGATGCAAGAGTTCACGGAGGTACCGGTTTTCCACGCTTCGGGCAATTCCTTTTAGGCGGAACCAGAGGTCGTCGATGTTTTTCGGACACCTCGGCAAGAAATCTTCGGGATTTATGTCATCGCGGTTTATTTTTTCAAAGGAAAGTATATTGAGCTGTGGCTTGCCCTGGAACTCTTCGCACCTTGCCTTTACCCAAATGACGTCTTTTTCATCGAAAAGCTTACTCTTATTCAATGCATCATCCCAGATTCTGCCAATTATATCGCCACTACAATCCACTAGCCTTAAGGTCAAATAAGGCTTACCTGCTTTGGTGTGCCCAAGCGTCTTGGAACTTACCAGCAAGATGGTTTCATATTCTTTTTCGGGTTCTAATTCGCTAACTAGTACCTTGCTCATGCACCCCTCGCAACTTCAAGGTTTTACATTGTTTTTTATTCATGAAATTTTTTCTGCCCGCCCGATTAGAACCGCCTGAGCAGACAATCAACTATCTTCCTTCTTTTACGTAACCTCTGATTAGTTCTTCAGATACCCAAAGGTATCTTTGCGTCATGACGAACTCGATCAGGCACCAAGCTAGAGAGCGGTAGATTCCAGATCCACGTTTCGCTCCGGCCAGAATGACGGATTTTGCATTGTCCTCATCCTACTCCTTTTATTGTTTGCTGATTCTAGAAATCCGAACATCCTAGAGTTTCCTTAAAGTTTTTGTCGTCTCCGGCTCTAAATGAGCCTTCAGAGAGCCTTCAATTGCCCGTTGTGGGAAACCCAATCTGCTCAAGCCATGCTGGTTAGTCTATTACGGCTTCCTGACCAGGCTCAAGGATTACAACTTCCACCTCCGGATTGTTATTGGTTACTAGTTCCTTGAACCTGTCGGCATTTGGCTCCAGAATAGGAAAACTTCCAAAGTGCATCGGGATAACCTTTTTGGGCCCCATAAGATCAACAGCCTTCGCAGCCTGGCTTGAGTCCATGGTAAACACCCCACCTATAGGCAGCAGGGCACAATCCAGAGGATATAACTCGGCAAGCAATGACATGCTTTGAAATATGCCGGTATCTCCTGCATGGTAAATGTTCTTGCCATCTTCAAGACCCACAATATAACCCGCTGGATTAGCGGTAGCCGAAGAGTGAAAAGCCTGTGTCATGGTAACCCGGACACCGTCTATTTCCACGGTTCCCCCGATATTCATGCCTATGCCTTCAAATATTATTTGCTTTTCCGGTAGCCCACTTTCTTTCAATGATCCTACTGTTTCAACGGGACCGATAACAGTCGCCCCCGTCTTTCTCGCAAGTTCAATCGTCTGTCCCACGTGATCAAAATGATCGTGGGTCACCAGGATCAGGTCTCCTTTTTCTAGATCATTTAAACCCACCGGACACGAGGGATTGCCCTCCACCCACGGGTCAATAAAAATAACTTTTCCCTCAGGGGTAGTTACCTGAAAAAAAGCGTGTCCCAGCCACTTAACTATTGTACCTCCCATAGCTCAACCTCCTCGCAGCTATAATTTTGGTTTACAATCTTCTGGATTTTACCCTAATTCTGCTTCTTGTCAAATTGAAATAAGACCGGCATTCAATATAACTACAGATATTCGTTGCCAAAATCAGTTAAATGCCCTAGAATTTGATAAACACGGTTGAATTCAAGTATATGCAAAGTAGAAATCGAAAGGAAATGTCATGGAAATAATCGCTAAGCTGGGATCTTTACTTGGACTTTCTTTCGTATCTGGGATTAATCTCTATGCAACGGTGGCAGTCGTAGGTCTTGTCACAAAATACAACCTTGTACAGGGACTTCCGCCAGAATTTCAGGCACTGAACAATAACCTCATTATAACAGTTGCCATTATCCTCTACGCTTGCGAGTTCCTTGCAGACAAGGTACCCGGATTTGATACGTTCTGGGATGCCATTCATACTGTTATTCGCCCTTTTGGTGGCGCCCTGATAGCTCTGATGGCTGTGGGTAAAGCATCACCCGGGGCAGAAGTGCTTGCGTTCATGATTGGCGCAACCATGGCAGGTACCTCTCACTTGGCCAAATCGGGTTTCAGAATCCTCATAAACACTAGCCCGGAACCTTTCAGTAACATGGTCGTTAGCGTAGCTGAAGACTTGGGAGTCGTAGGACTCGCTTACCTCAGCATGGCTCACCCGATCATGGCCCTCGTCATAACGGCCATTCTAACTATCATCATTATGGTTACGCTTCCTGTCTTGTGGCGGGCAGTACGCATGTTATTTTCCGGGTTATGGTACCGGCTGAAAGGACTCCTCGGAACATCGGCAGAATCAACGTCTAAGGCAATATCCATGAAAATATCATCTCAACTTAACGATCTCGGAATTCCTCTCAATGACGCGGTAAGCGTGCCGGCGTGGGGAACAAAAATTCGGGGGTTCAAAAGATGGCAGAAAGGTTATCTGGTTTGTGACGGAAAAAACCTTCACTTCATTCCTGCAAGAATTTTCAGGAAAACTCCAGTTTCAATCCCTGTTCCCAAAAAAGAAAACATTTTGTTTGGCCAGGGTCTTCTTTTCTACAAGGTTCATTTTAATTCAGAAAGAGAAACATGGAATCTGATAATTCCTCGGGATTACATCAAGCTTCTGGAAGAGCATCTGCAATGAAACCTTATCATTCCATCGATACCGTCACACGTTTAATAGAGTTGGCAAAAGAATCCCTGGAAGGGACGGAAGATTCAGGCAAATTCTGTGGGCTAAAAACATCTATTGAAAATCTCAACCAAATTCTGACGAAATTGAATAAAAATGCAGAAATATACACTCTTAAAACCCAGCATCCCGATTTCCCGCTGGTTTTGTCACTGGAAGGTGGTACAGGAACAGGTAAATCAACCATATTTAATGCCCTCGTCGGATCCGAGGTAAGCCTTACGGGTTCCGAAAGACCAAAAACCTTCGGTCCCATACTATTTTCCCATGAAGACCATAAGGAATTGTTAATGAAGGCGAACTTTTTATCAGCTTATGAAAAAGAATTCCTGGTGCTGGAAAGTAACAAAACTAGCGTCTCTGGGGATCCTTTGAAAATGAAGATTATCCTCCATGAAAGAAATGATCTTCATAACCTGTTTATCATAGATACTCCTGACATCGACAGCGTTGAAACTTTCAACCGCAAGATGGCAGAAGACATATACGATGTTTCAGATATCATTCTTTTTGTTACAAGCGAGGAAAAATACGGAGACAGGCTTCCCTTCAAACTGTTTCAACAGGCAATGGAAGATGAAAAAGGGTTTATGATCATAATGAACAAGGTTAACTCCGAAGAAACTTTCAGAGAATTACGGGAGAGGGTGCTTGCCAGTGCCAAGTCTCCCGTTGAGGAAGATCGTTTCTTTTCACTACCGTGGATATCATCACCGTCGCCCCTTGAAGAGTTAACTCGACACGAGGAACTATTGAGGCTAAAAACAATCCTTTCTGGAAAGCAAGGTGCCAACGCCAGGGATATAAGAACCAGGGAGCTGGTTCAATTGCAAAAAAGGATAAACATCCTGGCAAGGAGATTGGTTGCTATCTTCGAAGAAGATAGAACTGCGGTGGATAAGCTCCTTAGAAGCTTACATGCCATATACAAAGAAACAGAAAATAACCTATTGCAGAAAGCCGTTACCAATGTTGATGACACCACCAAGCAACATATCCAGAACGAAATCAGGCAAATATTTCAGCGCTACGATCTTTTCAGGAAACCAAGGTCGTTCATTTATAAAATCATGAGATTTCCTCTTTCTTTTCTGGGCTTAGGTCCAGGCTCTGACGAAGAAAAGCGTAAAAGGGATCTGGCAAAACTTCACAAGAAGATAAACTTGAAACCACTGCACCTTGCTGTGGAAGACCTTAACAGGAGAATCCACAATGAGATCAGGATAGCCGAAATCGGATACCTCCAAGATGTGTTACTGAAGAGAAATCTTGGTATGTCTGTCAGCGAGATAGACACCCTGTTTTTTGAAAAACAGGCGGAGCTTGAGAGGTGGTTGCAGGAACAGTTTATGGAACTGACAAAGGGGATTCCCAGGCACAAGGAGTGGGGAATATATTCAACCACGATTCTTTGGAGTATTTTCCTCGTTTCAATTGAAACGGTACTGGGTGGTGGATTGAGCTTCTTTGAAGCAATTTTGGATTCCGTGATAGTCCCATTTCTTAGTAAAGGTGCTGTAGAAATATTTGCATACCAGGAATTGAAAAAGATAGCCGAGCAGCTTGACCAGCGTTACAAGAAGCAATTGAGGGATGTGCTAGGCGAACAATACCTCAGGTACGTGACCCTGCTGGAATCCTGTGCTGCTTCAGGTGAAAAACTAAAGCAGATGAAAAACTTACTTGGTAGCCTAAATTCGTAATCGCCTATGACCTATAAACCTGCAAACAAGATGGAAAAAACCACAAACAGGGTAGAATCACAGATTCAAGACCTGAACAGGCTTGTTGAAAAGACAGGACACTTGCTTCCCGAAAATCTTAAGGAAAAACACAAAAATAGGCTGAAAGAGCTACAAGCCCAGGTTGAAAAATTTAGAGAACCTGTATTGCACATAGGGCTACTTGGTGGCACAGGAGTGGGAAAATCCACTATCATAAATGCCCTTGCCGGAGAACAAGTATCCTCGGTATCAGACAGGAGACCTCACACAGATCTTGTGGTAGTATATCGCCACGTTAGCACCACCCTGCCGGAAGATATCCCTATCGGCTGTATTAATGAACCGCACCGGGTTCACGAAAACCAGTCCATCGCGGGTCTTGTACTTTACGACTTCCCTGATTTTGATAGCATAGTTGCGGAACATGCCGAACTAGTTCTTTCATTACTGGAGCACATGGACATTGCGGTTTGGGTGGCGAGTCCTGAAAAGTACGCCGACTTTGAATTTTACAGGTTTTTAAAGAAGGCGACCAAGCACCAGGATAACTTCATCTTTGTCATGAACAAAATTGACACGATAAAAGCCCCGGACTCTACACCCGAAGAAAAGCTCAAAACAATCCTGGGAGATTTTGCGATCAAGCTGAAAAACAACGGGATTGTTGCACCTAGAATATACGCTTTTTCTGCAAAAGAACTCGGAACGGAGGAGGCTTCCGAATGGTTTAAGAAAGACTTTGAAAATTTCAAGTCGACTATATTCAAAAAAAGAGATATCAAAGAAATTCGGGCGATAAAAGAAGCAAACCTGGAAACAGAACTACGCAGCTTTATTGAAGAAATAAAAAACACCTACCGTAAATACGTCAAACTTCCCGTTGAACTAAATGCCATTTTACTTGAATTTCAAAAGAGTTATTATGAACTGAGGGAATCGATTCCACTCATTGCCAGGCAATTTATCACCGATAAGACCATTGGTGTCCTCACGGAGCAGATTCAGGAAAGTTCCGCTGATATCACTCCGGTAAACTTTTTTAAACGGTTCTGGCGTAAGACCCCTCTCAAGGCCAAGTACTCGGAAGAAAAGCTGGGTTGGGAATCAGATCCTAGCCACGAAGACAGTCGCCTTGAACCTATAAAAGATACTTTCAAGAGCACCATGTACAGGATCACAACAGCGCTTAGCCGATTTGGTATTGATAATGCCGAAAAAGGCATAACGGAACTCGAAGAGGTGCTTGATCAAGAACTTAGCAAGTTTATTAACGAAAGCAGGCATATTTTTTCTGATTTCCGGGAAAAAATAGCCGAACCAGGAAACAGGCTCAGGGAGTTTATCATCAGGGCTAAACAGTGGAGCTATCTTGGTATACCTGTGGTCTTTCTCGTAATTTCCTTAATTGGTCCAGAAACGCTTAAGAACTTTACAGCAAGTCCCGGTCTCGGAAAAGGCTTGTTTTTACTTTTTAACATGGTTCTTTCTCTTTACACGCCCTCCGGCCTCGTATCCCTCCTAAGCTTCCTGGTAATTGAATTGATTCTTGTTGCCTTTCTAACAGCACAAAGTATAAAAAGGGATGAAAGAAAACTTAAGAGAGAAATAGAAATTTTTAACGAGTACCTCGCAAGCAGACTAGCAAAGCACCTGGATTCTTTTAAAACAAGGCTTGAAAAGATGGTGGGGAGGATTATAGACGAAGTTAAAAGCGCAGATACACTTATCCGGAAGTTAGAGTCGCATTGCCTGGAATAAGCTGAAAAGTTTCAGGAGGTATACATTGTTAACAAAAATACTTATACTAATTTTAATTTTCCTTCTTCCCATGATTCCCACTTTCTGGGCTATAATAGATGTGGCTCATAAGCCTTTTCAAAGCTTCCAACTCAAGGTAATATGGTTTGCCATTGTAACCCTTATGCCCGTAATTGGAGCAGTTATCTACTTTTTCTACGGGAGAAAAAAGTACACCATTAGTATAACCAACGAACAAGATAGCAGGGACATTACAGGGAAGAAGGAGTGATAGCCGTGAAAAGGATTCTGACCATAGCCGGTTCCGACTCGGGAGGCGGCGCCGGAATACAGGCGGACATTAAAACAATCACACTTCTGGGCGGGTATGGTATGTCTGTTTTGACAGCTCTCACCGCTCAGAACACCCTAGGGGTGGAAGCAATATTCCCCGTATCCCCCGATTTCGTTGAAAAACAGCTCGACGCAGTACTATCTGATCTAGGTACTGATGCTGCAAAAACCGGGATGTTGGATAACACCGACGTAGTGGACGTCGTGGTTAAGAAGGTACAGCAATACAATGTTAGGAACCTCGTTGTTGACCCCGTAATGGTAGCCAAGAGCGGCCATCGATTATTGCGTCCTGAAGCAGAGCAAGCCCTTGTGAACAACTTACTACCCTTGGCACTTCTTGTTACTCCTAACCTACCCGAAGCCGAAGTTATAAGCGGAGAAAAAATAGAAACCGTGGAACAAATGGAAAAAGCCGCACAGTCCATTTGGAAACTTGGGTGCAAGAACGTATTGATCAAGGGGGGGCATCTACCGGGCGATGTACTGGTCGATGTTTTTTTTGACGGCAAGGATGTTTATCAATTTGAAAGCAAGCGCCACGAAACCCAAAATACCCACGGCACAGGTTGCACCTATTCAGCGGCTATTGCCACGCTGGTAGCGCAAGGTTTCAATCTGCTTGAAGCAATAGCAAAAGCAAAAAAATTTATAGATCTTGCCATCTATTTTTCCCTTTCCCTTGGCAAGGGCAAAGGACCAACCAATCCTTACGAGGTCGTAGCCAGGGATTGGAACAGGTATAAGGTTATTCAGAGTCTCAAATCAGCTCTAGGAACGCTAAAAAGGAGCGCCACTGTAGCGCACTTGCTTCCTGAAGTTCAAAGCAACCTTGCATACAGCCTTCCGAAGCCTATATCTCACGATGATGTGGCGGCTTTCCCTGGCAGGCTTGTTAGAGTGGGAGAAGAATTGCTTACCGTGAGAGACCCAGAATTCGGAACTTCGAGACACATGGCTAACGTGGTACTGACTGCCACGAAATTCAAGGAGGAAATGCGTTCGGCCATGAACATCCGATACTCAGAAGCTACCGTGAGGAAGTGCCTTGAGTTGGGTTTCACGGTGGCAAAATTCGACAGGAAAGACGAACCTGAAGCTATCAAGAAAAAGGAAGGCTCTACCCTTTCGTGGGGGGTTGCGGAAGCGATCAAGCATTCAAATACGTTCCCAGATATCATTTATGATACGGGAGAAATAGGCAAGGAACCGATGATTAGGGTTCTGGGTTCCAACCCTGGGAACGTTGTCGAAAAGGTTATCAAGATAGCCAGGGCCACCCGCTAATCTAATTCCCCAAATAATTTCTTTAAACACCGTTTCTACCCAGGAACCACTCTTTTCATTTGTGGTGCGATACATCCCATGCAAATTTATCCTGCTACATTCATCAAATATTTTTGAAAAATCCTGGTACATTTCAATATAATCTTAACCAGCTAAGGATAAACCATGGGTTTTTGAACACATATTAGACTTTACAAGTATGAACAAGAGACTTCAATAGAACCAAAAGCGTCAAAACGTACTAAAAGTTACTGACCGAGACCCTGGGTCTCCAACAAAAATAACGGATCAGGCAGATCTATCATAAGAGGATTTAGTGTGATTGAAGTAACCAATCAAGAAAATGAGGTTGTATTAAAGCCCGGAGGTAATTTAACGGGCAACACGGTTCAGGAGCTAAAGGAAGAATTTTTGAAAATTCTGGCAGATGAAAAGGGTACTGTGACCCTTGACCTCGAAAACGTTGAGCAAATTGACCCCGCGGGGCTTGCGGTACTCATAACTGCTCAAAACAGCTTCAATGAGAAAGGCACAGAACTTAGCATGACCAATGCTAACGGGGAATTGCTTGAGCTCTTCGGCCTAATAAACCTAGAGCGATTTTTTAAACTCGATTGACTGGTGTTCATAGATAGTCAATTTCCACCAGAATACTGCAAATAAGTACATAGAGCGGGAAAAATATGATTATCGAAGATGAAGAAACTTTGCAGATGTACGTAGAAGAATCCAGGGAACATCTCGCTGATATCGAGAATGATATCCTGGCAATTGAAGAGTGCGGTGAAAATATCGACGAGGAGCTGGTTAACAAGGTTTTCCGGGCTGCCCACTCAATCAAAGGTGGAGCTGGCTTTATGGGACTCAATAATATCAAAGAACTCTCCCACAAAATGGAAAACGTTCTTGGGATGATTCGAGATGGCAAGTTGACCCCAAACGCCGAAATTACCAATGTCTTACTCGAAGCCAGTGATGTTCTACGGGAAATGATAAATGATGTTCAGAATAGCAATGAAATAGATATATCCGAACACGTGACAGCGTTAAATGCGATAAGCGAAGGTACAACTTTATTAGGCGAAGAGAAACAACAAACCGAACAGCCGGAAGTAAAAGATGAGAAACTACCAAAAACAGCGGATACCAAGCCCTCATTTGATGTTGAAATTGATAGGGTAAGTAAGGCTATCCAGAAAGGCAACTTTATTTACATAGTTGACTGTGACCTCTTAAGCGACGTACAGGCAAAGAACAAAACCCTCGGTGAATTTATCTCAAGCATAAACGACTGCGGAGAAATCCTCGACTGTGTAATCGACACCGAAAGTCTTGGTACCCTTGAAATCTATTCAGACTCCCAACCATTTCCCCTTCGAATACTCTTCGCTTCCATAATAGAACCGGATCTCATCACAACCGTTTTTGACCTTGATGAAGGAAAAATTACCACCATAAAGGATGAATCAGAACTGTCCTCCTTTTTTGAGAAACAAAAAGAAGAGCCCCCAGAAGAAGCTACACAACCGGAAAAAAAGGCAGCAAAAAAGCCCGTAGAGGTAAAGCCCTCTCAAGAAGTACCCTCGAAGAAACCAGATACGAAACCTGCGAAATCAAAACCCAGGCCACAGGACACCAAGCCCATAGTGCACGAAACCAGTCTCAGGGTCCACGTTCAACTTCTTGATTCTCTCATGAACCTGGCAGGTGAACTGGTATTGAGCAGAAACCAACTACTCCAGGCAGTTGGATCAGGTGATCAACACCAGTTGGAAGTAATAAGCCAGAGAATCGACATGATCACTTCCGACCTCCAAGAAGCAATCATGCTAACAAGGATGCAGCCAGTCGGCAACATTTTTAATAAGTTTCCGAGGGTTGTTCGAGACCTGGCTAGGAAACTAGGAAAAGATGTCGAATTACAGCTAGAAGGAAAAGACGTAGAACTGGATAAAACCATAATCGAGGCAATTAGTGACCCTCTTACTCATCTGGTGAGAAATGCCGTAGATCATGGAATTGAATCCCCGGAAGATCGAATAAAAGCAGGAAAAGATCCAAAGGGAACGGTTATCCTTAGAGCGTACCACGAGGCTGGCCAAGTAAACATTGAAATAGCCGACGATGGGAAGGGGCTCGATCCGGAGGTACTTGCTAACAAGGCTGTTGACAAGGGCCTGATTGCCGAGGAACAAGCCAAGGTAATGTCCGATAAGGAAAAGGTAAACCTTATCTTTTATCCGGGATTTTCCACGGCAGAACAGGTAACCGATGTATCAGGGCGTGGCGTTGGCATGGACGTGGTGAAAACCAACCTGGATAAACTGGGTGGTGAGGTCGAACTAGACTCCATGCCCGGCAAAGGTACCACAATAAAAATTAAATTGCCCCTTACGTTAACCATCATTCCCAGCTTGCTGGTCTCGGCCGCAGGCGATAAGTACGCAATTCCACAAATAAATATAGAAGAACTTCTAAGAATACCTGCATCACAGGTAAAAGACAGAATTGAAAAAGTTGGTAACGCTGAAGTTGTGAGACTCAGGGGACAACTTCTACCCCTGGTTAGACTTGTCGATGCTCTAGATATTGATCGAGTATACGTTGACAAGAAAGACGGTCAACCTAAGCCGGACAGAAGAAAATCAATAGCGGACAGGAGGTCAAAGACAAGTCCTTACTTTTTTGACGAGGAGCAAGAAAAGGATGAGTCCACTCAGGAAGTTTTTATTGAAAGAAGAAGCGGGATCGATAGACGCTACCATGCATCGAGTGCCGTAAATATTGTCGTTGTCTCCGCCGGACCACTTAAATACGGACTCGTTGTCGATGAACTTCACGACTCTGAAGAAATAGTGGTAAAACCACTGGGCAGACATATTAAGAAATGCAAAGGATACATCGGAGCTACGATTCTTGGAGATGGAAGGGTTGCCCTCATCCTCGACATACCAAACATTGCAAAAATGACCAACCTTACGTCCGTTGATGCCAGCGATAGGGCACTGGAGGTTTCCAGGGCTGCTGCTAAAGCATCTGAAGACGTACAATCTTTAGTGATTTTTCGTAACGCGGAAGACGAACAGTTTGCAATACCTCTTGGGCTAGTTCAACGGATAGAAAGGGTAAAGAGAAATGATATAGAGGCCTTTGGTAATAGAAAGACCATCCAGTACAGAGGCAGAAACTTGCCCCTGGTGGGAATTGAGGAAGTAGTTGAAGTAAAGCCCATCGCAGACCACGACGAACTGGAAGTGATTGTTTTCAAGATAGCGGGAAGGGAAGTTGGACTTCTTGCCACGGGGCCAATCGACGTCATTGACGTGGCAATACAAGTAGACGCCGACACTCTGAAGCAACAGGGCATCCTGGGTTCCTCGATAATAAATGGCCATACCACTTTGATGCTAGACATCTACGGACTTGTTCAGGCCTTGTACCCTTCATGGTTTACTGAACTCAAAACAGTCGAAGCAGAAGGAGACAAAGGCATAACGATCCTGCTCGCAGAGGACTCCAACTTCTTCCGGGCACAAGTTAGAAAATTCCTTGAAGACGAAGGCTATGGCGTTATTGAGGCTGAAGATGGCCTTGTTGCGTGGAATTCCCTTCAAGAAAGAATAGACGAAATAGACCTGGTACTAACAGACATTGAAATGCCTAATATGGACGGGTTTGCACTCACTGAAAAAATTAAAAACGACAGCCGCTACAACCACCTCCCTGTAATCGCCCTTACTACTCTTGCAGACGATGAAAGCATAGAGAAGGGCAAAGAGGTAGGAGTAGACGATTACCAGATAAAGCTTGATAAGGAGAGATTATTGGAAGGCATATACAAGGTTCTCAAGGGTATGTCTCTAGCGAAAGGATAACTCTGGTTACTTATCATTGGTTACTTATCATTTTACCTATAAATTCTAACTAAGGAACGATTAAACATAGATAATGAAACCTATTGTGAAACGATACTTTAAGAATAAGGCATAAAATATTCAAGAGCAAGGAGCTGGAAAATGAAAATCAAACACAAACTGGGAATTATCTTGATAGGACTTTCCTTGATAATAGTAGGGATGTTCTTGATAACCTGGTACGTAACTGGGCAGCAAAAGGATGACGGACTTATAATCAACCTTGCTGGACGTCAAAGGATGTTAACACAAAAACTTACCAAAGAGATCTTGATGTTGGAAATGACCAGGGAAAAAACGGGGAAAACCTCTCCTGAAATCTTAACATTGCTACAGAATACCATAAAGGTTTTCGATACCACCCTAAACGCTTTGAAAAATTCGGGTTTGGCTCCTCTCTCGCTTGACCTCAAAACAACGAAATTCAGATTCTGTCCCAAGGCAAAGGAGCCGGCACTTTCACAACTCGGGAAAGTACACAAGATGTGGAAGGCGTTTGAATCAAAGGTAAACTCTATAATAGATGGAAATGGCAATATTCAATCAGAGCTTAAATGGATACTTGAAAATAATGTTCCCCTGCTAAAAGAAATGAATAAAGCAGTAGTGATGATGCAAAAACAATCGGAAGCGAGGGTAAAGCGACTTTTGAGGGCCCAAATCTTGGGCATAACTCTAGGAATATGCTTTATGATATTCGGAATTAAAACAGCTCATTCGATGATAAAAAGACTTGATAAGGTGCAAGACTTTGCCCTGCTTCTTGGGAAAGGAGACCTAACCGTCACATCAGGCATTGATGGTAACGATGAACTTGGTACCATCGGACACACCCTCGATGAAATGACCAACAATTTAAAGAAAATGTTTGCGAAGATAAGTGACAGTTCAAGCAACCTAGAAATGTCCTCGTCTGAGCTTTCTTCGATTTCAGAACAAGTATCCAACCATTCCGAACTAGTGTCAGGCAAATCAAACACTATAGCAGTAGCTGCTGAGGAAATGAGTGCTAACATGAATTCGGTGGCTGCTGCAGTAGAAGAAACGTCTACAAACGTTAGCATGGTTGCTGCATCAGCAGAAGAAATGACATCCGTAATTACTGAGATCGCCCAAAACTCAGAAAAAGCTCGAGTAGTTACCGGTCAGGCTGTTGAACAGGCTCAAAATGCTTCAATCAGGATCAATGAACTGGGAAAAGCAGCCGAGGAAATTGGAAAAGTCACTGAAACAATTACTGCGATATCTGAACAAACAAACCTGTTAGCGTTGAACGCTACCATAGAAGCGGCGAGGGCAGGGGAAGCTGGAAAGGGTTTTGCTGTGGTGGCCAATGAAATCAAGGAACTGGCAAGGCAAACGGCAACAGCAACCGAGGAAATTCAAACTAGAATCGAAGGAATCCAGAGCTCAACCAGAAATACCGTTTCCGAGATAGAACAGATTTCCAAGGTCATAAACGACGTAAATGAAATCGTATCCACCATCGCCGCCGCGGTGGAGGAGCAGTCTGTTACTACGCAGGAAATTGCTAACAACGTGGTACAGGCATCCGAAGGTATACAGGAAGTAACTGAAAACGTTACACAGAGTTCGACTGTAGCCGGAGAGATTGCCCAGGATATCACTGACATGAATCAAACAGCAAGCGAGATGTCAAGTATGAGTAGCCAGTTAAATATAAGCGCCCAGGAACTTTCACGCTTGGCTCAGCAACTCCAAGAAATCGTTTCCAGGTTTAAGGTGGATAATAATCCTTAGAATTACAAGAATAGCTCATGACGATCATAGCCGGTGAAATATATGGTTTCGAAAGACCATAAATATCGATTCTAAACCAGTGCGCTTAAACGAATTGAGGTACTTTTTAAAGGGGTTTTATACCATGGCCAATCTAATCAAGCTTCAGACCATAAAAGCCAAGTTACTTGTTTCAGTAACACTGTTGATAACACTAGCCATGGCGGCTTTTATCATCTATGACGCCACTGACAAGTTGAATGGATTCTATGAAGATAAGAGAACAGCACTTGAAAAGGAAGTCAGCCAGGTTTCGGAATTAATAGCCGATGCTTCTTACACCTCGTATTCTCTGGCAGAATTCGTTGCAAACCTTCCAGGAGTGCAAGAAGCCTTCGCTAACAGGGATCGAGAGAAACTGAAACAACTCATGCTTCCGGTTTTCAATGCGGTGAAGAAAAAAATTAATCTCCAGCAATTTCAATTTCACTTGCCGCCTGCTATCTCTTTTTTGCGGTTGCACAAACCGGACAAGTTTGGGGATGATTTGAGCAGAATAAGACCTACTGTGCTTGAAGCAAATAGGGATAAAACACCTAAAATAGGACTGGATAGAGGAAGATACGGAATTGGTATCAGGGGTGTAGTCCCCGTGTTCTACATGGGAAAACATACTGGAACGGTGGAATTCGGAACAGGCCTTTCTGCCCACTTATTAATGCACTTAAAAAAGAAGTACGGTTACGATGTATTCATTTTTACTCGAGATGGGGACAAGTTCAAACTCTACACAAAAACCGGCGACTTTTATACCGATCAATTGCCCGTTGATACACTCAAAAAAGTAGTTAATGATGATAAAGAGATTTTGGAAAAAAGAAAAAAGAATGAAAAGGATCTCCTGGTTCTGTACAGCCCTCTCCATGATTTCTCCGGAAAGGCATTGGGTGTAGTAGCAATTCCCATGGATGTCACTCAGGGACTTGCTCATATCAAGAAATCCGTCTACCTTTTTGTCTTGCTTTCACTAGTATCAATTTTCTTTCTTATAGCAATCATAAACTTCATCATGGAAAGGCTGATTAATCGCCCTCTCAAAAATTCATACACCACCATAAAGGCAATGATCGAAGAAGGTGATCTAACAAAAAGAATACCCATGGGAAAAATAAACTGCTCAAAGCTAACTAATTGTCAGACAACGCAGTGTCCGGAGTATAACAGTTCCGGAAATTGCTGGAATACTGTGGGCTCAAACGCTGAAGGTAAAATTTTAGCACAGAAAATTGTGTCCGGCGAGGTTAATTCATGTTCCGACTGCGTCGTTGTACAAAAAGCACTGAAAGACGAAATAGACAAGATGGCATTATGGATCAATAACTTTATAAAATCGGTGGCCAGTATTATCCAGAAAATAGGTGAGCACTCGAATAAACTGAATGATTCCTCTAACCTGTTAAACAACCTTTCCTCTGATTTGTTTACAAATGCAGAAAATGTACACGATAGATCAAACATGGTCGCTGTTGCTGCTGAGGAAATGAGTACTAATTCGAGCGTCGTGGCTGAAGAGCTTGAAAAGGCATCCGTTAAAGTTTCTGAAATAGCAAAAGCAGCACAGGAAATGACGTCTGTAATTAACGAAATATCCGAAAAGTCGGAATCAGTGAGGAAAATAACCGAGCAAGCATCGAACCAGACCCAAAACACCACGGGTAAAATACATCAACTTGGACAGGCTGCCCAAGAAATCGGGCAGGTAACAGACATAATAATGGCAATTTCAAAGCAGACGAATTTACTTGCATTAAACGCAACCATTGAAGCTGCAAGAGCAGGTGAGGCAGGAAAGGGATTTGCAGTAGTTGCCAATGAAATTAAGGAGCTCGCTCGGCAGACCGCAGACGCAACAGAGGAAATACAAAATAAGATAGAGGTGATCCAAAACACCACAGGTCAAAGCGTAAAGGAGATCGAAAAAATAGCCAACGTGATTGAAGAATTGGACCAGGCTACGTCCACTATAGCCGCAGCCATTGAAGAGCAATCAGTTACGACAAAAGATATCTCGGAAAATATTGTCACAACCTCACATTCTATCCAGGAAGTAACGGAAAATGTCGCACAGAACTCAAGTGTTTCAAGTGAGATTGCAAGAGACATAGCAGAGGTAAATCAAGCTGCAAGCGAGATGAGCAGTAGTTGTAGCCAGGTACAACAAAGTGCGGAGGACCTCCATGTCCTAGCTGAACAACTTCTAGAATTAGTAAAAAAGTACAAGGTGTAACTTTCCTTATTTAATAATACTATTTAAAAGAGTCCCGGGATGGAAAGAAAAGATTTTAATAGTAAAGACAATAAAACAACTGAGCTTACAACATTCTATTTGGGGGATGCTCTCTGCGGTATTGATATAAGAAAGATCCAGGAGATAAACAAGCTTATAGACATGACCAGAGTACCCCAAGCCCCTGATTACGTTCTGGGCGTATTGAACCTGCGCGGAGAAATAGTAACGATAATTGACCTGGGGAGAAAATTGGGACTTTCTCCGGCACAAATTACATCAGAGAGTAGAAACATTATCATAAACCACCGGGGAGAGAATGTGGGACTGCTGGTTGATAGGATTGGAGACGTTGTGGAGGCTAACGAGAAGAAAGTTGAACCTGCTCCGGCAAATCTAGAAGACATTCAGGGCAGATTTTTTGAAGGAGTGTTAAAAGACGAAAAAGTACTTGTGGGTATTCTGAATTTGGATGAAGCTTTGAAAAGCGAAGAATAATGAAGAATAATAATTAATGAGTAGATAAAGGAATACGTTAAAATGGCGGACAATTTATCACTTAGGGTACTGGTAGTTGATGACACGATAATTTACAGGAAAGTAGTTAGTGATGTATTAAAAGAGATTCCCGGTGTTAAGGTTATCGGGTCCGCACAAAACGGCAAAGTCGCTATTTCCATGATAGAAAGACTTAAACCCGACCTTATTACTCTTGATGTTGAAATGCCTGAAATGAACGGACTTCAGGTCTTGGAAGAGATAAAAAAAAGAGGTCTAGATGTAGGTGTTGTAATGGTTAGCACCCTTACCCAAAGGGGGGCAGAAACCACGATGAGGGCTCTTGAACTGGGAGCTTTTTACTTCATTCCCAAACCTGAGACCGGTTCCATGGAAGAAAGTAAAAAAGCCATAAGTTCTTCCATAGAACCAATCATAAAAGCCTTTTCAAGCAAGAAGAAGATAAAAAGATTGCTTTCGAAGGGCAGACCCGCGACTCCGACCGGGAAAGAAGAAACGAAAGAGGCAACGCAACAGTCAACAGTGCTCCGGCAGCCAAAGCTAAGGGATAAAAAGGTGAGGTCTGAGGTTGTAGCCATAGGCGTCTCTACCGGGGGACCTAACGCCCTTGCAGAGGTTATCCCCAGGTTGCCGGGAGACCTTGGTGTCCCGGTTTTAATTGTTCAGCATATGCCGCCGCTCTTTACCGCATGCCTGGCCAAGAACTTAAATTCAAAAAGCAGTCTGGAAGTTGTCGAAGCAAAGGACGGGGTAGAAATCAGGCCTAATTACGTGTACATAGCTCCTGGCGGCAAACAGATGAAAATTGCCTCGGCAAGAGGCAACAGGAGCAAGCATATCAAAATAACTGACGATCCCCCAGAGAATAACTGTAAACCGTCTGCCGACTATCTCTTCAGGTCCGTAGCACATACTTACAAAAGTAAGGCAACGGGTGTAATTATGACAGGCATGGGATCTGATGGCACCCTAGGATTAAAACTTATGAAAAGATTCGGTGCCACAATCATAGCACAGAACGAAGAAAGTTGCGTTGTATTTGGCATGCCCAAAAAGCCGATCGAAGAGGGTATAGCAGACCTCGTGTCCCCCCTCGACCAGATAGCAACGGAAATTGTCAAAACCGTTAAATAAAGCCTGTCAAGAGAATTATTTAATGCAAAAAGTAAAAATCACACCACAAGAACTACAGCTACTGGCAAAATGGATCAAGGACATATCAGGCATCGTCCTTGATGAGAAGAAGGCCTACCTCATCGAAAACAGGTTTACAAACCTTCTAACGGAATTGAAATGTGAAAGTTACGAAGAGTTATACCGGAAAGCAAGAGCCAACAGGAGACTTGAACAAAAGGTCATAGATGCAATAACAACCAACGAAACTCTTTTTTTCAGGGATAACTCCCCTTTTGAACTCTTGAAAAACAAGATAATTCCTGATCTCATAGACAAAAGATCAAGTAAGTCCTCTGGGCTTTTTGCAATCAGAATACGGATATGGAGCGCGGGATGTTCCACGGGACAGGAAATTTACAGCATTGCCATTGTGCTTAAGGAGCTTCTTGGCGATACCTCGAAGTATAACATAAGGTTACTGGGCACTGACATTTCAGACAAAGCAATTGCTCAGGCAAGCCGCGGAATCTACAATAAGTTTGAAATTGAAAGAGGTCTACCCCAAAACATACTTAGAAAATACTTCACCCAGGAAGGTAACTTTTGGAAGGTAAAAGACGAAATAAGGGCAATGTGTACCTTTCGGAAACTAAACCTAATGCTCCCTTTTAAGTCCATCGGAAAGTTCGATATCATATTCTGCAGAAACGTGGCCATATACTTCAGCCTGGAAGACAGAAAGATACTCTTTGAAAGACTGGCCGAAGTATTGGAAAAAGACGGTTACCTGATAATCGGATCTACGGAATCCCTTACCAATATTTGTCCCTTGTTTGTGCCCAAGAGACATCTGAGAAGTGTTTACTACCAATTGCGCAACGGCGCTTGATTTCACACCAACCGCGATCTTCCAACCCTTTAAATTGACGTCCCAGAGGGTGCGAGATTCGAGAATAATTCGGCCATCTGCATCTCGACGGAATATGCTTGACAAAATTTTTCGTTTATGAGATCATCCAAACGCAGTTCAAGAATAAGTCCCGCATCAAAGCAACCGTCAATTCGAGCCAGGGCCAACGATAATGGGCGAGAGAGTCAGCGACAAGATCTTGGATCTATGTACGGAGTTGAATGGGGAAATTAAGCAGTTAGGACTATATCTCGTAATCCTTTGTAACAAGAAAAACTACTGAATTGCAATTTACGAAAGCAAGGATTGCTTTCCAGAGAGCGCGCCGTTAAGCTCTTTCCAGATTCCCCCAAAAGCAGTTGATAGCTTCCCTGAAGTATGTGACTTCAGTTGGCAGAAAGACTTAGACAAGGCGGTAAAAAAGGCCGTAAGCCTTATAAAAACGCACTGAGTTATTTCACTTGTTGATACCTTTATCTGGACTCTATAGTAGGATTGTGGATCTGTGCCTGAAGTTGTGTGGAAAAATATTGTTTGGAAATCGGCTTATGGTGATCTCCCTATAAAAGATATTCTGACCATTCTAAAGGGATACGGACCAATGGAAATTCTCGCCTTTGAATGGCCAGATCTGTTCAAGGGAGAACTGAGTATTTCGCTTGATAAGAACGGCATCAAACACGTTACTATTTTCTGGTTAGAAATAATCGGAGAAAAGAAAAGAGGGATAGGTCGCTTTGCCCTCGCCTACCTCAGGAAAATCTTCGAAAGCCAGGTACACGTCGAGGATGCAGGTTATTTCCACGTAAAAAACGTTACCAGGGAAAGCCTATTATTCTGGATCAAGATGTTCGAGGAAGGAATCATACAATCTCTGGTGAGTGATGACATAAAGATTAACGAATGTTCAACATACTTGGAGATTAAAAGAGCAAAAGAAAAACTGGTCGGGGAACTTAAAAACAAGGGCAAGGAATGTTGTTGTAGATGTTCAAGCTAAGATAATATCAAGCTATATCTCCAATGGTACTTTTCGGGGTACTGGCAATAGTTTTTACATACCTTTCTACCAGCCTTTGTTGATCCTGCTCGTTAATGCTTCTCGAAATCCTTTCCTCCGCCGTTTTAATTATCAGTTCCACCATTTCATCCCGAAGTTTCTTCTTGGCATCCTGAACCATCATGTAGGCAGTTATTCGCGCACGTTCGAGAATTCCTTCCGCGTGTTTCTTTGCATCCTCAATAATTCTATCCCGCTCCGCCTCTCCTTGCTTTACCGCAAGTTCGTGTATCCGAGTAATTTCGTCATCAAGCGCCTGTAACCTCCTCTGCGCCTCCTCGTATTCTTTCTTAGCCCTTTCCTCCGCCGTTTCTGCTTCTTTTAGTTCCTTTGTAATTAATTCCCTGTAAGACTTAAGAAAACTCGCCAAGGGGTCCTTTAACCACTTAACCAAAAAATAAACCAGTATGCCGAAGTTTAAGAACCTCCACCCGTTATTCCAGATGACCCAAAAGGTACTTTTGCCCGTTTTAAGGCCCGCCGCAAAACATCCGGATGCGACAAAAAGCATTAGTAACTGCATCACCGAGACAGCCAATAAATAATGGGACCTTTGCCTCATTCTCATAGGTAACTAAGCCTTTCTCCCCAAAACCTTTTCCGTAACAAGAAGGACGATGTCGCCTATCTCTTTTTCCAACCCTTCTCGAACGTGGATGATTTCCTTGTTCAGTTCAGCCCTCACGTTTTCGACAATCTTTTCTCCCTCTACATTTGCTTTCTGTAGCAATTCCGCCCTCTGCTTATCACCCGCAGATTTTATCTCTTCACGCTTTGCGGAAGCTTCGCTCCGGGCTTTCGAAATTTCTTCCTGGTATTTGGTGAGATCCGCTTCACGCTTTTTCTCCAGTTCTTCTACCCTGGAAAATTTCTCTTCCACGTACCTGCGTCTCTCGCTTATCGTTTGCATAACCGGTCTAACCAGTAATCGGTTTAAGATGTAAACGAGTACCAGAAAGTTTATTACTTGAAGTACTATGGTTGCATTTATTTCGATCACAGATCTTTGCTCCCCGTGGATTTCCTAAATCACCCTAAACGACAAAGATCAATAAGAGTGAAACCACCAACGAATAAATTCCCGTCGACTGTGACACAGCCTGACCGATCAGCATTATTCTCATCATCAATGGGGCAGTTTCCGGATTCCGGGCAATGGCCTCGCAAGCCTTCCCCGCTGTCATACCATTACCAATGCCCGGCCCAAGTGCTCCTGCCCCCATGCATAGTCCTGCTGAAAAATAAGCAGGTATCTGGATAAAACTTGCCTGGGAAAAGTTCTGGAATATAAGGAGCAATGTGACAATTAACGAAAATATGCCTGTAGTTTCCGCCATCGCCTGGCCCACGAGCATTATTCGTAAAAGGTCTCCGGCAGCTGATGGCTGTCTACCAATTCCTTCACAAGCTTTTTCTGCAGTGTACCCCTCCCCTATTCCGGAACCGATTGCACCAAATCCCATTGAAATGCCAGCCCCGAGGAAGGCCGCAAGTTCTGCCCAGTGGGAAATATCCATGCTAGTCTATCCTTCGAGCACCTAGACTACAAATATTAACAGAAGAGCCACCACCAACGAGTAAATTCCTGTAGATTCCGATACAGCCTGACCCACCAGCATGGTTCTTGTTAAAAGTCCCGCTTCTTTGGGATTTCTACCAATTGCTTCACACGCCTTCCCAGCCGCAAATCCTTCCCCGACACCAGGTCCGATTGCTCCAAAACCCATTGAAATACCAGCACCTAGAAGTGCTGCCGCTCTAACCAAGTCCGCACCTGAAAATGCCATTTCTGAGACCTCCTTGATAAAAACAGTTTAAATCATCTAATTTGTACGGAAATATATACCATCGTCAGCATCGTGAATACGAATGCCTGGACAGTGCCAACAAACAAACCAAAGAATCCATATAAAAACGGTGGTAAAATCAATTGATAAACCAGGTGAGATACCACAAGGATAATGATGGAACCTCCCATGATGTTTCCAAAAAGACGAAAAGATATAGATATAACTTTGGCAATTTCTCCTACCACGTTAAGCGGCATCATGAAAAAAATCGGTTGAAAATATTCCTTGATATATTGCTTGAAACCCTTAACCTTGATGGCAGTACCATGAGCTATGAAAAAGCCCATTATACCGAGGCCTAGAGGTGTGTTGATGTCCTTCGTGGGTTCGCTCATGTATGGTAAAATGCCAATCCAGTTACACAAAACCAAGAAAATAAACATAATAACGATCATTGGGAAATACTTCTCTCCCATCTCGGGCCCAAGAGCATCTATCACCATATCGTAAAACCCGTCAATGAGCATCTCACTTATCGTTTGCCAGCCCCCCGGGACAGTCCTGATCCTCTTTGTGAGCAGAACAGAGAACACAACGAGAAAAACCATTAGACCCCAGGTTGTCAGAAGCGTTACACTGTTTAATGTTATTTTGTATTTCCCCAGATTTATTATCCAATGAGGTATATAGGTAAGGTCTTCCATTGCGGTCTATTTCAGTTCACCCAGCTTGAGATTTTATTATCAATTATACCCTCTGCCCAGTCACTTTTTAGCTCCGACTGAACATACACTTTAACCGATTACATATCAAGAAAAAAATTTTCCCCTCTTAACTAACTCTATTAATTTGAGCGCGTCACAAGCAACAATTTGAGATATTTTTCTCAAACCTCGACCGAAACTCCAAAACTGCTGAACAGAGATACACCCTTAACTATGGGAAGCTCTGATTAATTCAGATTTCTACGAGTACCAATCAATTAAACAACTAGAACGAGACCAATCTAGAATCCGTCAACTAACTAATTAATCAGAATTTTCTAAAACCTATTATATGTTTCATCGTTACGCGGAGCACATACTAAGGCAGCGAAGACGCAACCAAGTTTGAACCGCTAAGACGCTAAGAGCGCAAAGGGATATTCTTTTTTCCTTGAGCAGTGTGTAACTGCTCAAGGAAAGAAGCCTGCCCTTCAGGCATGCTGTTGGTACAGACAATCTGA
>Ga0256841_1000992_pt1 | contig 26477 bp, 22 predicted proteins | sample 356308metaG_FD_185971 | JGI IMG/M metagenome (GOLD analysis project Ga0256841, IMG submission 185971) | Hydrothermal vent microbial communities from Mid Atlantic Ridge, Atlantic Ocean - 356-308 | ecosystem: Environmental > Aquatic > Marine > Hydrothermal vents | place: Atlantic Ocean: Mid...
CCTGCCGATGGAGGAGATCCCCGAGTCGCTTCTGAACGGCGAGCGCACCTTCAGCGGCGCCGACATGGAGGCGCTCCTGACCCGCGCCAAGTTCCGGGCCGCCGCCGAGAACAGCCCCGTCACCAGCGAGATCCTCCGGCAGACGGTGGACGACTTCATCCCGCCCACCTACCCGCTCGAAGTGGAGCTTCAGACGCTCACCGCCGTGCTCGAATGCACCAGCCGGGCGCTGCTCCCCGAGAAGTACCGCGCCATGGACCGGGAAACCATCGTGCGCCGCATCGAAGCCATACGGAAGCTCCTCTGATCCCGCCTGTGCCCTCCCCCCGGCAAGGGGGAGTCCTCCGAAGGAAGAGGAGGTCTCGAGCGCCCCTTCAAACTCATACAGACCCGACCCTCCGCCCCCTCCGGGGCCACCTCCCCTTCATAAGGGGAGGATCTCCAGCATAAGGGGAGGATCTCCAGGACCTGCGAAGCGCCTTCCGACCCCGCTTCTCAACTCCATAATTCTCTCCCGTGTCAAGGGGGAGTCCTCCGAAGGAGGGAGGGGCCCCGGCAATCGTCGACATTGACCGAAAAACGAGACCTACCCCTGCGCGACATGCGCTGAAACGTGCAATTGGTCATGCGCCCCCCGTAACGAGTGCCAAGCGTGATAAAAGCCCCCATCATTTCTTCCGAATGATCATGCCTCTTTGCGAATCCGCGCCGGCCGGGCTTCAGCGCATATCCTAAAAAAACATGAGGTAATACGCCTGCGTCAAAAAAAGAACGCGCGACGCCGGCAACGGCATCACGCGCTCTTCCGGAAGAACCAAAGACGGACCCCCTTCTAGGGTGGCGGGAATGGGTGTCCGAAGATCCGTCTTATTTTTTGCGCTTCCTGGACATGGCTTCCCTTGCGCTGAGCAAATCGATGTAGAGATCGTAGCTGATCAGAACGGCGTACGGCTCGTTGTTCTTCTGAATCAGAATCCCGCGATCGATTTCTTTCGCATGCTCAACAAGTTCAGAGGTCTTGGAGCGCAGTTCAGTGATGGTGGCGACTGCTTCGATACCTTTGGTGCTGTACATGGGAGTTGGGGTTGATTAGGTTTTATGAACGAAATGCAAACAGAAACAATATACACAGGTTCCAAACAACTTTCTCCTTCAAAACTCTCGAAAGTGTTAAGTTCAAACAGAAATGTGTTTCAAAATTATCCTGTCTGCCTAGATTTGATTAACTAACCCGCCCACTCTAACGGAAATTTCACAATAAAATACCTATTATCCCGGTGTTTAGCCGCCACAAATCCATTGACTCCCCGCGTCTTCGGGCAACGCTCAATGCAACTCTGTAAAGTGACGGGCGCCATCGTAGCCACCCGGAAAGACGAACGCTTTCGCCCCACGAAGCTGCTCATCGTCCACCCCGTCGATGCCGCGGGTGCGTTGAAGGGGCAGCAAGACATGCTTGCGCTCGACCCCGGCTACGGCGCCGGGATGAGCGATTACGTGCTCGTGGCGCGCGAGGGCGCCGTCGTCGAGCAATTGCTCGGCGGCGCGGCGCCGGCCAACGTGATCGTGCTCGGCGTGGTGGACGACTGGTCGTACGAAGCATGAAGGCGAACCGCCCGGTTCATCGCACGAGCGCCATCGTGCGCGTCCGGACGCCGTCCAACGTTTCGAGGCGATAGAAATACGTGCCGCTCGGCAGCCCCTCGGCGTCGAAAGAGAGCGTGTACGTGCCGGCGGGGCGGAGACCGTCGGCGAGCGTCCGGACGAGACGCCCCTGCACGTCGAAGACCTGGAGCCGCACGGGCGCGGTCCGCGCGAGGGTGAACGAGATGGTCGTCCTCGGATTGAAGGGGTTCGGGTAGTTTTGTTCGAGCGTGATCGTCTGCGGGAGGGGTTCCGGCTCCGGCGCCGTACCCGTCACGAGGGGCGAGCGGACGAACGGAAGGGTCTCGAAGGGCTGCCTGAGCACCTCGGCGACCGTCTCCGGAGCCATTCCGAACCAGTCCTGCAAGACGGTCGCATACGCGCTCCGGAAGTCGATCTCGTAGCGGATATTCCCCGTTTCGTCGGGGTCGCTCAGGTTCGGCGCGTTCCCGTAAAGCCCTCCGGTGAGCCCATCGCCGAAGAGCAGCATGGGGGCGGCGGCGCCGTGGTCCGTGCCGCCCGAGCCGTTCTGACTGATGCGCCGCCCGAACTCGGAGAACGTCATGATGAGCACGCGATCCGAAAGCCCGTCGGCGGCGAGGTCGGCGTAGAATGCCTCCACGGCTTCGGCGAGGTTGCGCAGGAGCGTCCCCTGCGTGGCGAGCTGATTCGCGTGCGTGTCGAAGCTGCCGAGCGAGGCGGTATAGATCCGCGCCCCGAGCTGTCCCTTGATGAGCTGCGCCGTCACGGCGAGGCTGCCGGCGAGGGGGTTGTTTGACGGATATTCGACCGCATTGCCCGCCTTGTTCGCCGCCTCCTGAATGATGCTTGCATACTTGAAGGAGTCGTTGGCGACGGTGCGCACGAAGGCCATTTCGGCCCCGTACGTCGTCTCGGGGACGGCGGCGGTGTCGTAGAGCAGCCCCGTCTCGGCGATGCGGTCGAAGAGCTCGACGCTGAGGAGCGACATGCCCATGTTCGCCGAGGGGCCCTGAAAGAGCAGGGGCGAGCCCCCGCCGATCTGCACGGCGAGCGGGTACTCGGGCGGCGCTTCCTCGAAGTTCGGGAAGGCGGCGTCGAGGTAGCGCCCGACCCATCCGGTGGTCTCGACCACGTCGCTGTCGCCGGCCGAGGCCCAGATGTCCGTCGAGCGAAAATGCGAGAGGACGGGATTGGGATAACCGACGTTCTGAAGGACCGCCATGTGTCCCTCACTGAAGAGCGGCGCGAGCGCCTCGAACGAGGGATGCATCCCGAGGTCGCCGCTCAGGGGCAGCACGTCCGCCTTCGGGATGGCGAGGCCCGGGCGCGCATTGTAATAGAGGTCGTCGTTGAAGGGGATGATGGTGTTGAGCCCGTCGTTGCCGCCGCTGAGCTGGATGAGCACGAGGACGCGATCCGTCTCCAGACGCCGGAGCTCCGAGAGCAGGCGCGAGCGCGCGAACGTCTTCACCGGCGTCCCGCCGAGCAGGAACGCGCCGCCCGCCGCCGCCAGGCCGAGGCCCGTCAGAAAGTCGCGGCGGGACCAGCGGCGGTGTTCTTCGGTGTGGGCCGGGCCGTGTTCGAGGCGGCTTCCGTACCGGAGCGCGCGGGAGGCAAGGGTATGAGCGTCACACATGATCGTTCGGGAAGACGTGGTTCGTGGAAAGGCGGCGCTCGGAGAAAACGCCGGGACATCGGGGGGGACGTCAGGTCAAATGAAACTCGGGGAACTGCATGAGATACCGGACGAACCCGAGCAGGCGGTTGTTGGCGTCGTTGCTCGAGAGCGTCCACTCGTACCACGGGATGCCCGCGAGGAAGACCATCGCCAGGTTCTTCATGTGCGGCGTATCGAGCACCTCGTCCGGGATCGGGTTGGCCTCGAGGTTGCCCACGAATTCGCCGTCCACCTCGCCGATGTCGAGCGTTTCGACGGGGACGGGCAGGAGGTGCTCGGCGAGCGCGGCGGGCAGATAGACGCCGGCGTACGGGTCGGCGGCGTCGTACACCCCGGCGGCGAGCGCCGTCAGGTCGAGCGGTTGCGCCCCGCCGTCGCCGTAGAGCATGACGTCCTGCACGATCCACCGGATGGGCAGCGTGGTCGTCGTGAGCCAGTTGTGATGTCCGGGCCAGCCCGCCACGTTCGGCGGGTCGAGCACCCATTGCCCCATGAAGAACCCCGCGCGCGGCATCAGCTCATAGATCGCCTCGGACGGCTCGGCCTTCGTCTCGATGAGCAACCCCGTCATCAGCTCCGCCGGGCTCTTCACCCGCGCGCCGACGACCTGCTCGTCGAAGAAATGCGCGCTCTTGAGCAAGGCCCGCATCACCGGCGCGATCTCGAAGCCGTTCTCGACGAAGACCGTCGCGAGCTCGTCCACGAGCGCTTCGTCCGGCGCGGCATAGACGAATTCCTCGTACAATTTCCGGCAGATGAAGTGCGCGACGGCCTCGGCGCGTTCCTCGAAAATGATCTCGACGACGTCGTCGTAGCCGAAAGCGCCGGTGCGTCCCATGAAGGATTTCTCCCCGCCGTCGTGCAGGAAAAAGAGGAAATACACCTGAAGCGCGAAATAGTCCACCACCCATCCCGTCAGCGCGCGGGCGATCTCCAGAATGTCTTCCTGCGTATAGTTCTCCTGCCCGAGATGGTCGTATTGTCCCATCGTGAAGAGTTCGAGCAATTCGCGGGCGTAATTCTCGTTGGGCGCGCCGAACTCGTTCACGTTTCCGTTGAGGTAGATGAGCATCGCCGGATCGATGCCGACCTCGTAGACGAACTGTTGAAAATTGCCGAGCGCGTGCGTGCGGAGGAGCGTCAGATACCGATGCGCGAACGGCGCGAGGGCGTATGCCTGCGTGGCGGTGACGAAGTGGTCGTGCCAGAAGAGGGTCATCCGCTCGCGCAGCCCGCCGTCGATCATCTCGCGGAACCAGTCGGAGCGATACTGTCGGAGCCACATCGCGTTGTCCTCGAAGTAGGCCTGAAAGGCCTCTTCGGAGGAGCCGCGCGGGGGCGGCGGCGTGTCGGCCCACGAGGGCGGTTCGGGAAGCGGGCGGGCGAGCGCTTCGTCGACGAGTTCATCGACGACCTCGGCGGCGGCGCGCCCGGTGAAGTCGGCCACCCGATCCGGGGCCGCGCCGAAGCACGCGCGCCGGAGCAAATGCGCCGCCCGTCGGGCGTCGAGCGGAGCGGTGTAGGGTTCGAGCCCGGCCTCGATGCCGAGCGGCGCGAGCGGCCCGGCGGTGATCGTCGAGGCCTCGGGCGCGGCCGCGCGGGCGGCGACGGGCGCGGGCATCTCCGGCGCGGACATCCCCGGCGGAGGCATGAACCGCCGCAAAAAGGCGCGGCGATCCTCACTGGTCATCGGCTCCATAGACGCAGACGTTTTGGGGGCGAGGTTCGGAAACGGAAGCGGGAAAGAGGGCACGAAGGGACGGGACGAGTATTGAGCTTCCTCCGTCGGCCCGTGACAAGGGTATCGGTTCAAGGCGGATCCGGTTAAAACCACCGAGGAGGCTTCTCTCCTGAGTGCACCGGGGGCGTTCTTTCATTTGGTCGCACGGAACGGCGGCGCATATGACGGCCCCCTGCTTTTCGGTCTCACCGAATGCCTGTCGCCCCTTTGCACCCTTCCTTCTCTCTGAGTACCTTGCTCCGGTTTCGCAACGCGCGGCCTCGATCCGGACGGGCCTCCGAACCACCCGCAACGAAAAGTCATCCCGGCATGAAACCTCTTCCGAAGCTCATTCCCGTCCTCGTCCTCGCGTTCTTTCTCGCGCCGGACGGTTCCGCACAGACCGTCGGTCCGGCGCACGGGACGCTCCTGCTCGCCGGCGGGGGCGTGCGCGATCCGACCATTTACGAGCGCTTCATCGCGCTCGCGGGCGGGCCGGACGCTCCGATCGTCGTCATCCCCACGGCCGGCGGCGCGGACGACTACGGCCCGGACTGGCCCGGCGCGCGCATCTTCGAGCGCGCCGGGGCGACCCACGTCGCCGTGCTCCACACGTATGATCCGAGGGTAGCCGACACCGACGCCTTCGTCGCGCCGCTCCGAAGGGCGCGCGGCGTGTGGTTCACCGGCGGACGACAATGGCGGCTCGCCGACGCCTATCTCGGCACGAAGGTGCACGAGGAACTGTGGCGGCTCCTCGCACGCGGCGGCGTCATCGGCGGCTCGTCGGCGGGGGCGACCATCCAGGGCGCGTACCTCGCCCGCGGCGACACGCAGACGAACACCGTCATGATGGGCGATCACGAAGAGGGCCTCGGCTTCCTCAAAAACACCGCCGTCGATCAGCACGTGCTCCGCCGAAACCGGCACTTCGACCTCCTCGAGATCATCGAAGCCCGTCCCGAACTTCTCGGGCTCGGGCTGGACGAAGACACGGCCATCGTCGTGCGCGGGGACCACTTCGAGGTCATCGGACGGCATTACGTGGCCGTCTATGACCACGCACGGATGCTCGACTCCGGCGGCCCTTTCTATTTCCTCGCCCCCGGCGACACGTTCGACCTCGCCACGCGCACCGCCTATCGTCCCGGCGAAGACGGCGCTCCCGCGCCCTTCGACCGGGTCGTCGACCATCCGTGGCCGAACCACTGACCACCGCGCCCCTTCCTTACCCACATCCAATAGACCTCCCGACCATGAACACCACCGAATCCATTGGCACGACCTATCTGACGGAAACCCTCAAGCGTTTTCACGGGCTCAAGGACCTTGCCGACCGCGCGACGGCCCAGGTCTCCGAGGCGGACCGTTTCGCCACGCTTCACGAGGACGACAACAGCATTGCCGTCATCATGAAGCACCTCGCGGGCAACATGCGCTCGCGATGGACCGACTTCCTCACCTCCGACGGCGAGAAACCCGACCGTCACCGGGACACCGAGTTCGAGCTTTACGAGGAAGATGACGCCGAGGCGCTTGCGGCCCGGTGGGAAGCCGGATGGCGGCTTCTCTTCGACGCGCTCGAGCCCCTCACCGAAGCCGACCTCCTCCGCACCGTCACCATCCGGGGCGAGCCACACACCGTCCTCGCGGCCATTCAGCGCCAGTTGGCCCACTATGCCTATCACGTCGGGCAGATCGTGATGCTCGCCCGCCACTTCGCCGGCGACGGCTGGGAGTCCCTGACCATTCCAAAAGGGCAGTCGGAAACGTTCAACGCGAGCATGCGCTATAAACCGAAATTCTAAAAACGCCTGGAGCGAGCTTATGAAAATCATCCATACACGCGACGCCCCGGCGCCGGCCGGACACTATGCGCAAGCCGTCGTTCACGGCGGGCTCGTATACGTCTCCGGGCAGCTCCCCATCGACCCGCACGCCGAAGAACTGACGGTGGGCGACATCGAGACGCAGACGCGGCAGGCGCTCCGAAACGTGGAGGCCATCCTGACGGCGGCGGGCAGCGATCTCGGCCACCTCCTGCAAGTGACCGTCTACCTCTCCGACGTGGCGCTGTGGGAGCGGGTCAATGCCGTCTATGCGCACGTCATGGGCGAACATCGCCCGGCCCGCGCCGTCGTGCCGACGAAGGAGCTCCATTACGGTTTTCAGATCGAGATACAGGCCGTCGCCGCCGTTCCCGGATGAACTCTCGGTCGGGCCCGCCTGTAAGCCTTGCCGACATGCGCGCTTGCGCCTGACGCCGGAGACTCCGATTTTCAGGCGATCCCTTCCGTTTTCCCAGGCTCCGCAGGCTCATGGATACGCCCCGGATGCGCCCGCGCTTCGAGATCGTCGCCGCGCGCGCCCCCGCCGAGGTGCTCGCCCGCCTCCGCGATCAACTCGACCGCACCGACTGCCCGTGCACCGGGCAGATCGCCGGCAAGCACGTGCACCTGCGCGTGGACGAGCGGGACCGACGGCTGTGGTCCCCCCACCTCGACGTGGACGTGGAACCGTACGACGGCGGCTCGCTCCTCCGCGGACACTTCGGCCCCCACCCCGACGTGTGGACGTTCTTCGTGGCGCTCTATGCCGTGCTCGCCTTCTCCGCGATGGTGGGGCTGCTCTTCGGCGCTTCGCAATGGATGCTCGGCACCCCGCCCACCGCTTTCTGGGCGGTTCCTGGAGCCTTTGCCCTCGCCGCCGTCATCTACGGACTCGCGCTCCTCGGCCAACGCCTCAGCCAGGATCACATGCGCCGCCTTCGCTCGTTCGTCGAAAAAGCCGGCGACGTCCACCCGTGACGCCCTCGTCCGGCACGTTCCCCGACGTCATCCTCGCCGCCGACAGCCTCACGTTCGTCAAACTCGAATAGCCGCCCGATCAGATCTCCACACGGAACGCATCGTCGGCGCGGACGGAACGGGCGAAGGCCGTGAGCAGGCGGATGCATCGTTCCACGTCGTCGAGGTCCACCATCTCGATGGGCGAGTGCATGTAGCGCATGGGCAGGGAGACGAGCGCGCTCGGCACACCTGCGCGGGAGACGTACACGTCGTCCGTGTCGGTGCCGGTGTACCGGGACGAGGCTTCGTGCTGAATCGGGATGCCTTCGGCTTCGGCCACGGCGACGAGCCGCTCGACCACCTTCGGATGGTTCGCCGTGCCGTGCGTGACCGTGGGGCCGCCGCCGAGGATCACCGCTCCGTGCTTCGCCTTCTCGATGCCGGGCGAGTCGGTGGCGTGCGTCACGTCGAGGACGACGGCCACGTCGGGCCGGAGGCGGTACGTGACCATGCGCGCGCCGTTGCCGCCGATCTCCTCCTGTACGGCGTTGACGCCATAGACCGTCGCGGCGGGCGGCATGCTTTCGGCGAGGCGGGCGAGCACGCGGGCGATGATGAAGCCGCCGATGCGGTTGTCGAGCGCGCGACCGATGAGCCGCGCCGGCGTCATTTCCTCGGCCGACCCGGCATAGACGGCCGGATGCCCCACCCGCAGCCCCCGCTCGGCCACCTCCTCCTTGCTCTTCGCTCCGATGTCGACGAAAAGCTCGTGCCATTCGGGCGCCTTCTCGTCCTTCGAGTCCCGGAGATGAATGGCCGTATTGCCGATGACGCCGTGCACCTCGCCGAGGGCGCCGAGGATGCGGACGCGCCGCCCCCGCGCGATGGCCCGGTCGGAGCCGCCGATGCGAACGATGCGGAGGAAGCCGTCGTCGGTGATCTGATTGATCATGAAGCCGATCTCGTCGGCGTGGGCTTCGAGCATGAGGCGGGGCGCGTCGGCGACGCTTCCGTGGAGCGTGGCCCACGTGTTGCCGTAAGGGTCGCTCTCGACGGCGTCGGCGAAGGCGCGCACGTGCCCGGCCCACACCCGCTGACCGGCCGCCTCGAAGCCCGACGGACTCGGCGTGTTCAAAAGCTCGAAGAGAAAGGCCTTTTCGGAATCACGCATGGGAATTCGGGGGGCATTGTATGAAGGAAAGGAGCGGCGTATACTCAGAGGTTGTTCGCGGCCCACAAAAATAGGGGTTCCATTCGAGAAGGTCATGCTTCATCTCCGCATTCGCTCCGTCTTCCTTTTCCTCACCGCGCTCCTGATCGGCGCGGCGCACGCGCAGCCCGCCGCCCCCCTCGTGGTGATGAACCTCGCCGCCCACCCGGACGACGAGGACGGGCGCACGCTCACGTATTACCGCCACGCCCGGAACGCCGTCGCCTACAGCGTCATCTTCACGCGGGGCGAGGGCGGGCAGAACGAGATCGGCCCGGAGCTCTACGAGGCCCTCGGCGCGATCCGCACCGCCGAGACCGAACGGGCGGCCCGTCACCTCGGCACACAGGTCTTCTTCCTCAATTTCTACGACTTCGGGTATTCGAAGCACGCCGCCGAGGCCTTCGAGAAATGGGGCGGGCGCGACCACGTGACGGCCCGGCTCGTCTACCTCATCCGCAAGCTCAAACCCGACGTCCTCTTCACGAACCACGACACCCTCACCGTCGGCCCCCGGCGGCAGCACGGGCAGCATCAGGCCGTCGGCATCGCGGGATACGACGCCTTCACGCTCGCCGCCGACCCGTCGTATCATCCCGAGCAACTCGCAGAGGAAGGGGTGGATCTGTGGCAGCCGAAACGGCTTTTCTGGCGGCTGTGGCGCGGACGGGCCGACGGCGCGTATGACGTGGCGCTGCCCGTGGGTGCGGTCGATCCCGAAACGGGCAAACCGTACTATGAGCGCGCCGTCGCCGCCATCATGGAGCACGCCTCACAGGGCATGGGGCAGTTCGCGAACCGCCTCCGGGGGGATACCACGTACTTCCGCCTCATCCGCTCCGCCACCGACGCCCCGCCCGACCCGCAGGACCTCGCCGGCAACCTCCCGCCGAACCACGCCGCCCGACCGGATCTGACGTATCTCATCGACAGCGGGCGCGTGCCCTCCCTCCCCGACGGCGTCCTCACCCCCGACCATGACGTGACCGTGCCGGGCCAGACCGTCACGCTCCGATGGCGTCCCCAGGACCTCCCTGCACGACGCGTCCGGTGGGCGCTCTCGGGCGCCGTGGACACGACCCTCGTCCTCTCCGACGACGCGCCCGGAAGCGCCCGGCTCCGCATCTCACCCGACGCCCTCCCGACGACGCCGAAGAAGGTGTATCAGTACCGGCGTTTCCTCAACCATCCGCCCGTCGTCTATGCGCTCTATCGAGCGGATTCGGACACGCTCCTCGCGGCGGGCTACCTGCCGCTCGAAGTGGCGCCGCCGGTGTTCGTCGAAGCCGTGGACGACGTCGTCCGCCTCCGCCCCGGCGTGAACACGATCCCGGTCCGCGCCCGCGTCTTCGATCCCCTGACGAAGCGCCTCACGCTCGAGGCCGCCGTCACGCGCGAGGCCGACGGCGCCGTCATCCGCGAGGCGCACGTCGCGCGCACCCCCGACGTCATGGGCCATACCGACGTCGACCTCACGCTCGACCTCCCCGAAGCCCTCGCCCCCGGCGACTATACGATCACGCTCACGGCCCTGCCCGACGCCGCCGTGCGCGCGCCCGAGCCCGCCCGCGCCCGGCTTCACGGACGCGTCTTCGAAGCCGCCGTCGCGCCGGGGCTCCGGGTCGGCGTCGTCCGGAGCTATGACGACACGCTCGAAAAGGCCCTCGCCGAACTCGGCGTCTCGTACGTCATGCTCGACTCGCTCGCCCTCGCCCACGGCGACTTCGACGACCTCCACACCATCGTCGTCGACATCCGCGCGTACCTCGTCCGCCCCGACCTCCGCGCCCACAATGCCCGCCTCCTCGAATGGGTCCGGCGCGGCGGCCACCTCATCGTCAACTATCAGAAAACCTTCGAGTGGAACCCCGAGAACGCCGACCCCTTCGACCGGAGCCGGAAGAACCCCGGCAACTTCTCCCCCTACCCGATCCACCTCAGCCGCGACCGCGTCACGCGGGAGGACGCGCCCGTGACGGTGCTCCACCCCGAACTTCCGCTCTTCCACGCGCCGAACGAGATCACCGATGCGACGTGGGAGGGATGGGTGCAGGAGCGCGGGCTGTATTTCCCCCGCGAATACGACCCGGGGTACGTGGAACTCTTCGAGATGAACGACCCCGGCGAACCGCCGCTCCGGGGCTCCACGCTCCTCGCCCGATACGGCGAAGGGACGTACCTCTATACCGCGCTCGTGTGGTACCGGCAGCTCAAGCGGTTCCATCCCGGCGTCTACGCGATGTTCGCCAACCTCGTCAGCCTGCCCCTCGTGGACGGACGCGCGGCGACGGGCGTTTCGGGGCAATGACTCACGCCGCCTCGACGGTCTCGCCTACGGTGTGGATCCATCCGCCGCCGAGCACGTCGTCGCCCTCATAGAGCACGAGCGCCTGCCCCGGCGTGAGGGCGCGACGCGGCTCGGCAAAGACGACCTCCATCTCGTCGTCGCCCGTCTGCCGCGCAAGGCAGGGCGCGCCCTCGTCCTTGTACCGGATCTTCCCCACGGCGGGTCGCTCTTCCGAGAGATCGGGGTATTTGATGAGGTTGAGCCCGCGCGCCGTGAGGGTCTGCCGCATCAGCTCTTCGCGCGGTCCCACGGTGAGGGTGTTCGTCGCGGGGTCGATGTGGGTGACGTAGACGGGGAAGCCGAGCGCGAGGTCGAGCCCGTGACGTTGGCCGATGGTATAGTACGGATAGCCCCGGTGCCGCCCGACGACCGTTCCGTCCTTGCGCACGAAGTTCCCCTCGCCGATGCGCGCGTCGAGGTCCGGCACGCGGTCGCGGAGGAAGCGGCGGTAGTCATTGTCCGGAACGAAGCAGATCTCGTACGAGTCCGGCTTGTCGGCGACGCGGAGGAGGCCGAAGTCGGCGGCCATGCGGCGGATCTCGGGCTTCGTGTACGCGCCGAGGGGGAACAGCGTGCGGGCGAAGTGTTCTTGGGCCACGCCCCACAGCGCATAGCTCTGATCCTTGTTCGCGTCGAGGCCGCGCATGAGCACGCGCCGCCCGAGAGCCTCGTCGAAGCGGAGGCGCGCATAATGCCCGGTGGCGATGTGCGCGCATCCGAGCGCGTCGGCGCGGCGAAGGAGGGCCGCCCACTTGATGTGGGTATTGCACAGCACACACGGGTTCGGCGTGCGCCCGGCGAGATACTCTTCCGTGAAGCGCTCGATGACCCAGTCGCCGAACTCCTCGCGGATGTCGACGATGAAGTGCGTGAAGTCGTGCGCGAGGGCCACGGCGCGGGCGTCGTTCATCGACTCGAGCGTGCAGCAGCCCACCTCCTTGCCCGAGCGCCCGCCGCTCGTGGCATAGTCCCACGTCTTCATCGTGATGCCGACGACCTCGTAGCCCTCCTCGTGGAGCAACACCGCCGCCACCGACGAATCGACGCCGCCGCTCATGGCTACGAGCACCCGTCCGTGCTTGCTCATCGTGTTTTTGGGGAAAAGTGGTGGAAAGGCCCGGGTTGATGCGAGGTCCGGCTTCAACGGAAGGTCGAGACGGGGCGTTCCGGGAAGATCCGGTTAACGGACGAGATCAGTCGCGACGCCCGGAGACGTCCCGGCGGCGCTGCGCCGGGGACCGTTCGTCCTCCCTCTCGGGCAGGCCGTCGAGGTCGAGGCGCGGCAGGGACGGCCCGGCGCTTCGGGCCGGAGCGGCTTCGCGCGCGGCGGTCTCGGGCGGGACGGCGTGCTCGGCGGCGATGGCTTCGAGGCGGTCGGCGAGCTTGCGCAGCTTCCCGCTCCGCTTCCGCGTGACGAAGCCGAACGTGAAATGCGCCACGAACAGAAGCGCCGCCAGCGCCGCCAGCCCGGCCAGCGCGGCGAAAGCCACAGAGGAGGGCGCCATTTCGCTCAAAATTATGCCAAGCGCCAGCAGAACCGTGGGCAGGAAATACAAGAGAAACGCCCACGTGCCGAACTTCTGGGAGATGTAAAGGCGCGTGTGGCCGTCTTCACTCTGCGCCCGGATGAGCAGCTCCTCCCCTGAATGCGGAGGCAGAACCCATTCGAAAGAAGCGCCGAGCACTTCGACGATGCCCCGGTACTGACGAAGGGTGCTCCGGATCTCGCGGACCATGGCGGCGATGGCTTCTTCGGTCAGCTGCCCTTCGACGAATCGCTCGTACGTCACCTTCAGCGGCCCCCCCAGAAACCGGGCGGCAAACGTCTCTTCGCCCGCCCCTTCCAGCTCGGAAGCCGCCGCGACGACGTACTTCGGGTCGATGCCGACCTCCACCGCCAGACGGCGAATCTCTTCGAGCGTGAGCCCGTCGGTGTCGGCGACCTTCCGCGCGGCCTCCTGCCGCCGTATCGCCCCGCTGATGATGGCGCGAACCTGCTCTTCGCTGAAGGATCGCCTGCTGTGCTCCGCCATAGACCCGTTATGCATTTCGTGAAAGGGGACCCTCGAATATACGTCAAACGCCTCTCTCATGTCCCAATGGACGCCCCGTGGCCGGACCCGCGCACGTCGCGGCGTCGCTCGTTCTGCTCACGACGGGTGATCCGAATCCCCCGCAGCCCGAGTTCTCCGATGGTCCGCCCATCTTTGAAGGGCGCCCGGAACAGCCCTGCGCGCGCACCCGTCTTGATTTCCTTCGCCTCCAGATCTCCCTCGACCTCCTCGACGCGCACCGCCTCCCCGGGCCGAAAAACCTTGAAGGCATCGTGGACCGGATAGGCGTTGTGGTTTGTCCGTTTGACGACGATGCCTTTATTCGCGTTGTCCGCCGCGCGATAGAAAAGGTGCTCGAAGCGCACGCCCTCGTGAAGGAGGATCGGCTTCCATGCCCACGCGCCCGGCCTGCGCGGCTGCGCTTCCGCACGAGCCGTCGGGAAGAGACCGGCGCCAACCACGGCGAGGAAAAACATCGTTAGGAACATAATCGGCGAACCGAGGCTTAATAATCCTTCTTTCTTCGAGCGTCTTCGAATGCGGCGGAGATCATGTAATGCGCAGGCGCCGGGGACCTGCGACCAGCCTCTACTTTGCCACATCGTCGCCACACTCGCGCCCGATATGGGTTATATTGATTTCGGAGCGTCATACCATTTTTGAAGCAAGCATGCTCCGTTTGTTGCCGCCGCGAATATAACTCGACCGGTCTCTGGCCACTGCCCGGACGCGCTCCGCCCGCCGGCGCAGGTGTGAGACGGCTTGTCGCTTGAGATTCCCGAGGCCTCCGAGCCCGTCCGGTCTTGCCGCCGGCATGTGCGAGGACGCCGCCCGGGCTCGTCCCAGACCTGAGCTATGAAGCCCTCTCCCGACACCGCCCCCATCCCCGTGCTCATCGTCGAAGACGACGAGCAGTTGCGTGAGGGCCTGCAATGGATGATCGAGTCGTCGCCGGGCGTTGTTTGCGCCGGGAGCTACGGCTCGTGCGAAGCTGCCCTGGAAGCCTGGCGTCAGCGGCCGCCGCCCGACCGCGCCGTCATCCTGATGGACATCGGGCTTCCCGGTATGTCCGGCATCGAGTGCACCCGTCATCTTACCGCGCACTGGCCGCACGCGCAGGTGCTGATGTTGACCATGTTCGAGGACGCCGACTCCATCCTTCAGGCCATCCACGCCGGGGCCACGGGCTACCTCATCAAAAACACACCGCCCGCCGAGCTCATGCAGGCCGTTCGCGACGTCCGCGCCGGCGGCAGCCCCCTCTCCGGCCCGATCGCCCGCTTCGTGCTCCGCGAACTGCAGACCACCCACACCTCGCCCTGCCGGGCATACAACCTCACCCCGCGCGAGATGGACATTCTCCACGGACTCGTAGACGGGCTGACGTACAAGGGCCTCGCCCGGTCCCTTGAGATCAGCGTGGACACGGTCCGCTCTCACATCAAGAAGCTGTACGAGAAGATGGGGGTGCATTCCCGGAACGAAGCGGTGGCGCTGGCCCTTCGCCACGGCCTTCGGCCCCGTCCTCGCCCCTGACGATTCCCCCCTTCCGCCCATGAAAAAACCCCTCGCCCGAAACGGACGAGGGGTTTGTAGAATCATGGATCAGGATCGTTTTAGTTATCGCATCCCAGGTCGATGCGCGCCTGCGGATCGTTGAACGGGAAGCAGTTGCCCGAGGGCAGCGCATCCGGCACGTATCGGAACAGTTCCGGATCGTAAAGCGCGTTCTCCACGAAGGCCGTCAGATCGTCAATCTCGCTTTCCGTCAGACCAAGCGGCTGGAACTGCTCGGCAAGCTGGCCTCCAACGTCCTTGTCCGGAATGGCCGCATTCTTGTACTCGATCACCTCGCGCACGGAATTGAACGTGCCCCCGTGCCCGTAGAACGGAGAGTCGAGCAGGTTGTAGATCTGGGGCGTCTTGAATTTGTAGTTGTCTGCCGGATCGAGCGTGAAGCTGGCCCGTCCGAGCCCGGCAGTCTCGACCAGATCGGCAATGTTGCCGTTGACGTCGGGCGAGTTCGGGTCGAGATCCGCCATGCCAAGGGCATAGAACGTCATCGAACTCAGGGCCGGGCCGGTGTGGCAATCGGCGCACTGGGCTTTCCCGAAGAAGATCTGGGCGCCGCGCTTCTCCTGATCGGTCATGGCGCTCTTCTTCCCGCGCAGCCAGCGCTGCCACGGCGAAGCGTTCGCCAGAAGTGTGCGCTGGTACGCCGCCATGGCCAGCCCCACCGTCTCACGGTCGATCGGCATGCCGGGGAAAGCTTCCGCAAACATGGCCGCGTAGGTCGGATCGGTCGCCACCATGGATTCCTCGACGAGGTCCAGACGATGCACCGAAAGCGCCGCGATCCCCTGCACTTCGAGCCCCTGATAGCCGAGGAAGTTCACGTTGGTCGGATGATGCTCCGCAGTGGACCACACCGCCTCCGTTCCCTCGTTCGGGCCCGTGGCGCCGAACTGCCCGTTCCAGAGCATGACTTCCTGATAGGCCGTATTCAGCGACGTAGGCGTGCGAATCGGCTGCAGGTCCAGATCACCGGGATCGTAGTCCGGGTCGGGAACCCGGGCCTCTCCCCGGATGCCGAAGCCCATCCCGCCTTCCGAGATGCCCTGCATACGCCCGGCCTGGAAGCCGGCCGCGGCATGGTGGCAACCCGCGCACGAGTACATCCCCAGAGATTTGCTGTTGCGGGGATTCGTAGCCAGCGCCGTTTCGTGGAAAAGCAATTTGCCCAGTTCCACTTTCGCCGGGGTGAGCGGGTTTTTGGGATCCTGAGGGATCTTGCTCAGTTCGGTGCTGCCCGGCAACTGGAAGTACTCCATACCGGCTCCGCCCGAAGCATCGGCCAGCACGGCTTCCAACTCCTGATCCAGCTCACTCGAAGCGTTCGGATTCGTAAAAAAGGTATTCGATACTTCACAACCCGTTAGAAATCCGATCAGACCCGCCACTACAAAAAGACGCCTCGTCAGATTCAGCGCTTTTGAGGCGCCGGATACATGTGTGTGTGTCGCCATTTTTTTATTGCTCGTTGCTGTTAGGTTGACTGGTTTCGACGCATACTGCTCATAACACATTCCGCACTAATTAAAGGGGATGCGCCCGGCAGGACAATAACATACCTGTGTGAAGCCCCACGACTACCGGAGAGATCAATACTATGCAAAGGCATGCATGAAGCAGAGCGCCGGATTCCGGAAAAGTCCCCGAATCTGTAAAAACACAGAACGACCCCTCACATAAGTATGTGACGCGCTCAGGTATAGACGGTGGCCCTGGCCGTCTATCGGCGCTTCGTTACAACTTCTTAACGACTCGCCCGGGACGGGTGGTAAGGTTGCCGGGATGCGTTACAATATTTTCACTTCGCAGCATTCCCGAAGAGCTTCATGCTCTTCCATCGACTCTGAACGCGGGCTTCGATACCGCCCCGGCCCCTCGGATAGATGCCGGGGCCGCGAAACGGCAGGGCGAGATTGCCATGCCCTCGAACGAGCGGAACCCTGGATTTATCGACGGGAAGTTTCGGTTTCCGCCCGCACGGGAAGGACCTTGGATGCGGTTCTTGAAAAAGCCCCGATGAGCGGGACCGGCGCGCGGGCCCGGAAGCCGGGGCCCAAGCGGGGCGCGGCTATGGCCGCAGGCGCCTGGCGGCCTCATGGGCGGCCACGATCAGGGGATCGAGGGGCGGGGCAAAGGGCGGCGTATAGATGAGGTCGAGGTCGCGGAGGCGCGCCACCGTGGCGCCCTCCCGGATGAGCGGCACGAGCACGTCCGCCCGAAGCGCCGCCCCGTCCTCGCCGACGAGCTCCGCCCCGAGCAGCCGCCCGCGCCCACGCTCGACGACGAGCCGCACGTGCACCGGCTTCGCGCCGGGCATGGAAGCCCCCCGCGACACGTGCCGGATCGTGGCGGCAAACGCGTCGTACCCGGCGGCTTCGGCCTCGCGGAGGCGCAGTCCCACCGCCGCCACCTCGAGTTCGAAGACCCGCACCGCCGAAGCGCCGGTGACGCCGGGAAAGCGCGTCGGGCGGCCCCGTCCCCGGCGCGCGGCATTGTGCCCGGCCACGCGCGCCGTGCGAAAAGCCGTCGGCGAGAGCGGCGCGTACACTTTCTTCCGGTCGATGACGCGCTCCACCTCCACACAGTCGCCGCAGGCCCATACGTTGGGCAGGTTCGTCCGCATCTGCGCATCGACGGCGAGGGCGCCCGTCTCGCCGGTGCGGATGCGCGCGCCCGCGGCAAGCTCCGTGTTCGGCACGATGCCCATCGCCACGACGACGAGCCCGCACCCGATGCGCTCGCCCCGGTCGGTGCGCACGGCGCGGACGGTCCCGCCCGGGTGGTGATCGAGGGCGACGGCCCGCTCCCTCCGCACCACGACGCCGCGCCGCTGAAGCACCGCTTCGACGAGCGGGCGAAGGTCGTCGTCGAGGTAGGCGTGGAGCACCCCCGGCCCCGGCTCGAGGATCGTCACGCGAACCTCCCGCGCGCGCAACGCCTCGGCGACCTCCATCCCGATGTATCCCCCCCCGAAGACGACGGCGTGTCCGACGGCGCGCTCGTCGAGATAGGCGCGGAGGGCGGCGGCATCTTCGAGCGTGCGGAACGGGAAGACGTTCGGCGCGTCGAGGCCGTCGAGTTCGGGCAGCAGGGAGCGCGCGCCGGTGGCGAGGATGAACTTGTCGAACCGCTCCCGGCGCACCTCGCCCGTTGCGAGGTCCTCCACCGTCAGGCGGTTGCGGGGCGGATCCAGGGCGACCACGCGGTGACGGACGAGCACCCGGCCGCCGCGCGTCTGCTCGAAGCGCTCCGGCGTCAGCTTGATCAGGCGCTTCGCATCCTCGATCTCGCCGGCCACGAAATAGGGCATCTCGCACGCGCCGTACGAGATGTGCGGCCCCTGCTCGAAGAGCACGACCTCGGCGCCCGGGTCGGTCCGCTTCGCCTGAGCGGCGGCGGCCGGTCCCGACGCAGTTCCCCCTATGACGGCGATCCGTTGTGCAGGCATAACGACCGAAACTACGCCCCGGCGAGGACGAGGGCAAAGAATCTCCCGGGAAAACGCCTAGGGCTCGAGCGCAAGGCGCAGATCCTGCTCTTTGATGCGAACACTCAATTCGGCGAGCGTCTCCGAATCGAACATGCGCTCGAGCCGGCTCCGCACCTCCGCCCACGCGGCATGCATCGGGCACGGATTCCGCTCCCCGCAGCCCGGCAGCCCGAGCACACATTCCGTGAAAATGCCGGGCCCATCGATGGCTTCGACGATCTCGCGCAGGCTGATCTCCCCCGCCGGGCGTCTGAGAGCCACTCCGCCGGTCGGCCCCCGCGAAGATCGCAAGATCCCTTCCTTCGTCAACTTCTGGAAAATCTTCGTCAGAAACGACGTTGAGATCCCCAGTTCCTCCCCGATTTCGCGAAGCGACACGTACGAATCGCGCTCCAGCGTGACCAGGTAGAGCATGGCGCGTAGACCGTATTCGGCGCTTTTCGAGAGGACCATGACGCTTGTCTCCGGAGAGAAGGTGAGAAAGGGAGATGCCTCAAGGTACTACAGCGAATGCTTTTTTCCGTGTTCCCGGCCCCCCTTTTTCTGAAGAGGGGCGCGCGCTCCGCGAGCAAATCCCCCGAGGATTCACCCGAGGACGCCTTGATCGACGAAGGGAGCAAGCCTATATTTAGTACAAATCACTCCTAAATTATCGTTCGTATGGAGCCCTCTTCCTCCCCTCCCAGAGCGCGCGAGTGGAGGCGGCGTCTCGCCTTCGTCGTAGCCGGGCTGCTCGCCTTCGAGACCCTCTCCGGTCTTTCCCTGTACCTGCTCCCGTTCAGCGTGCCGAACCAGTGGCAGGTTCTCTTGCACACGATTGCCGGGCTGGTCCTGCTCCTGCCTTTTGTGTGGTATCAGCTTCGGCACTGGCAGCGATACCGCCGAGCGCCGATGACGCACATCAAGCTCACCGGCTATTTCTCCATGGCGGCGACGGTGACGGCGGTGGTCTCCGGGCTGGCGCTGACCGTCCAGGCGCTCTTCGGCACGCGCATCGGCTACGGGTGGGACCTGACGCACGTCGTCGCCACGTTCGCCCTCCTGGCGGCGGCGCTTCCACACGTCCTGCTGATCGTCTTCCGCAACCGGAAGGCCCGGCGCGCGCCCGCCATGCGGCCCATTCTCGCCGCCCAGCGCGCCTATGGTCGGAACACCGCCGCGCTCACCGTCGGGCTCTTCGCCGTGCTCGCGGCGCTCGTCCTGGCCTACCGCCCGCCCCGCCTGCACAACGCCCTCCCGGACGACTACAACTACCTCTACGGCGCCGACCGCCCCTTCGCCCCGAGCCTGGCGCAGACCAGCACCGGCGACGCCTTCGACGCGCGCTCGATGGGCGGCTCCGCCTCGTGCGGGCGCTCGGGATGCCACGCCGAGATCTACGACGAATGGGCCGTCAGCGCGCACCGGTACTCCGCCATGGATCCCGCCTTCCGCGCCGTGCAAAAGACCATGGGCGAGCAGAACGGCCCCGAGTCCACGCGCTATTGCGGGGGGTGCCACGATCCGATCTCGCTTTTCTCCGGCACGAAAAACCTGTTCCGCGACGACCTCACCAACCCGATCGGCTTCGACGAGGGCATCTCGTGCATCACCTGCCATGCCATCAAGAAAACCGACGTCAAGGGCAACGCCAACTATACGCTCGACCAGCCGGAGCGTTATCTCTTCGAACTCAGCGACGAACGTCCGGCGCAGATGCTGACCGACTTCCTCATCCGCGCCTATCCGAAAAAGCACGTCGAGAGCCTCCAGCACAAGCTCTTCAAGAGCCCCGAGTTCTGCGCGGCCTGCCACAAACAGTTCATCGACGAGGAGATCAACAATGTGGGATGGGTGCAGCTCCAGAATCAGTACGACAACTGGCGCAAGAGCCGGTGGAACCACCCCGGCGACCCGCAGACGACCATCGAGTGCCGCGAGTGCCACATGCCCCTGACCGACTCGAACGACCCCGCCCGGGGCGACGACCTTGACTACAACCGCACCACGGACGACGGCAAGCACCGCAGCCACCGGTTCCTCGGAGCCAACCAGTTCATCCCCGTCCACCTCGACCTCCCGGGGGCGGAGGAGCACGTCAAACTCACCGAAAAATGGATGCGGGGCGAGATCGACATCCCCGAGATCGCCGACAAGTGGAAACAGGGAAGCGCCGTGCCGGTCGAGGTGACGACGCCGGAGCGGGTGAAGCCGGGCGAGGAGATCTCCGTCAAGGTCGTCATCACCAACAACAAGACCGGCCACGACTTCCCAACCGGCCCGCTCGACATCATCCAGGCGTGGCTCGAAGTGACCGTCACCGACGCCGAAGGCCGCACGGTCTTCGCCTCCGGCCGCCGCGACGACCGCCACTTCATCAACCCCGGCACGTTCATGTTCAAGGCCGAACCCGTCGATCAGTACGGCAACCTCATCGACCGGCACAACCTCTGGGAGATGGTGGGCGTGCGTTATCGCCGGGCGCTTTTCCCGGGCTTCTCGGATCAGGCGCAGTTCGTGTTCTCATGCCCCGGAACCGTCGGTGAGAAAGGCGAAGAGCCGCCGATCACGCGGACGGTCTCGTTTGCCGCCCCGGACGAGCCGCGCACCGAACTGACCGTCACGGCCCGGCTCCTGTACCGGAAGATCGACCAGTTTTTGCTCAATGAACTCTTCGGTCCGGATTCCGGCATCACCGCTCCCGTCACGGAGTTGTCTTCCGACGTCCGGACGATCACCATCGTGGACGAATGACCATGTTTGCCAACCTGCCCCGGCGGAAGCGTCAGATCGCGTGGACCCTGGTGTCGAGCGCCTTTTTTCTGGCCGTGGCGGCGGCGGCGCTCTGGAGCCGTTCGACGCCTTCGGAGCCGTACAGACCGGGCGAGCGCGTGGAAGGGTTGACGGCTTCGCTCGAGCGCGCCTTGCCCGAAGATTATCCGCGCGTGACGTTCACCGACGTGACGCGCGAGGCGGGCATCGCCTTCCGCCACTTCGACGGCGAGCGATCGAGCCGGCTCCCCGAAGACATGGGCTCCGGCGCAGCCTGGGGCGATTATGACGGCGACGGGGACCTCGACCTCTACGTCGTCAACGTCGCCGGGCCGCTCACCCGCACGCCGGAGGAGCTCGCCGCCTCTCCCGCGCACAACGCCCTCTACCGCAACGACGGCGACGGCACGTTCACCGACGTGAGCGCGCAGGCGGGCGTCGACCTCCGGGGATGGGGCATGGCCGCAGCCTGGGGCGACTACGACAACGACGGCCGCCTCGACCTCTTCACCACGGCGTACGGCGAGAACACCCTCTTCCACAACGACGGCGACGGCACGTTCACCGACGTGAGCGCGCGCGCGGGCACGGGCGGCCTGAACGGCTTCTGGGCCGGCGCCGCATGGGCCGACTACGACCGGGACGGATACCTCGACCTCTACGTCACCGGATACGTGCAATACGATCCCCGCAGCCGCACGTTGACCTCGCGCCAGTACGAGGCCGAGACGCCCGCGAGCATCAACCCGTCGTCCTTCGCCCCGGAGCGCAACCTCCTCTATCACAACGAAGGCGACGGCACGTTCACCGAGACGGCCCGGGCCGCCGGCGTCGAGAACCCCGGGGGCCGCAGCCTCTCCGCCGCCTGGGTCGACGTGGACGAGGACGGCCTGCCCGATCTCTACGTGGCCAACGACGTCTCCGACAACGTCCTCTTTCACAACCGCGGCGACGGCACGTTCGAGGACGTCAGCCACCCCGCCCTCGTGGCCGACTATCGCGGCGCGATGGGCATCGCCGCCGGAGACTGGGACGGCGATACGGACATGGACCTGTTCGTCACCCACTGGATCGCCCAGGAGAACGCGCTTTACGACAACCTCCACGCCAACGTCGCGCCCGCGCCCGGAAGACCGGCGCAGTTCATGGACGTCGCCGACCGGTACGGCCTCGGCCAGATCGCCCTCGACTACGTCGGGTGGGGCACGTCGTTCTTCGACTATGACCACGACGGCCGGCTCGACCTCTTCGTCGTCAACGGGAGCACGCTCCAGCAGCCGGACGATCCCCGCCGCCTCATCCCGATGACGGATCAGCTGTTCTGGAACCGGGGGCCGAAGGAGGGCTTCTTCGACGTCTCCGCGGTGAGCGGCCCGTACTTCGGAACCGCGCACGTGGGGCGCGGCGCCGCCCTCGGCGACTATGACGACGACGGCGACCTCGACCTCTTCATCGTCAACCACGGCGGCTCCGGCGTCCTGCTCCGCAACGACGGCGGCAACGAACGCCGGTGGCTGAAGGTCAGCCTGGAGGGGCGGCGAAGCAACCGCTCGGCCGTCGGCGCACGGCTCCGGCTGCGGGCCGACGGGGGCGTGCAGGTGCGGCAGGTGGGCGCGCAGAGCTCGTACCTCTCGCAAAACAGCCTCGTCGCGCACTTCGGCCTCGGCGAGGCCGCCACCGTGGACACGCTCGAAGTGCGCTGGCCCTCCGGCCTCCGGCAGATCCTCACGGGCGTCCCGACCAACCGCACGCTCCACCTCGTGGAAGGCAAAGAGGCCCTGTGATGAAGAAAGCGCTCCTCTTTTCCGCCCTCGTCGTCGGCGCGCTCGCGGCGGCGCTCCTGACGACCTCCCGGAACGCCGCCCCCCCCGCGCCGGAAGCCGCTCCCGCCGCCGGGACCGATCGCGGGGACGTCCGCCGGTTCTGGGCCGTGTACCGCCGGGCGACGGCGCACCGGATGGCCGGGCGCTATGCGGAAGCCGCCGCTGCCTACGATTCCGCCCTCGCGCTGAACGAGGGGCACGAGGACGCCCGCTATTATCTCGGCACGACGCTCGCCGAGACGGGACGGTTCGTGGAGGCGCGCGAAGCCTGGCGGCGCATGGCGGCGCAGAACCCTCGAAGCGCCCGCGCCTTCTCACAGCTCGGACGCCTGAGCCTCTGCCTGCCGGACGCCCCGGTGTTCGACCTCGACGCCGCCGGGGAGACCTTCGCCCGGGCCATGGCCATCAACCCCGAGGAGACCGGCCCGCCGTTGCGCCTCGCCGAGATCGCGCTCCTTCGCGGAGCGGACGCCGCCGCCGAACGTTACCTCGACGCCGTGCTCGGCTCCCATCACCGGAGCGTGGAGGCCCTCGTCCTCAAGGGCTACCTCGCCTGGAAGCGCGGCCGCGCCGGCGAGGCCGTCGCCGCGCTGACCCGCGTCACGGAGAGCGCCCGTCCGCCCGAAGTTCCCGGCGGCGTCCCCGGCGAGGGCGACACCCGACCGGGCGCCCCGCCGAACCTCTCGTCGCACGTCTCGTGCCCCGCCTTTCAGCCCCTCCTCGACGCCGCCGGCCGCCTCCCCACGACCCCCGACACCGCCGCCACCCACGCCTTCTTCACCCGCATCGACCGGCTCTTCGATCGCCTGCGACCTGCGGGATGAGGCTCGCGTTCGGTCGCGTCAGGGGACCCGCTGCGCTCGCCGTCTCTTTCACACCCACACACCCGCTCATCCCTCAGCCGCCCTGCTCCGAACGAAGCGGATCGACGGGCTCCGTATGCCCACCGGGGAGACCGGCATCGTGACTCTCCGGCTCGAGGTGGGCGGTGAAGACGATCTCGCCCTCGGCGAAGCGTCGCGCCAGGGTGTCCTCCACGGTATGCGAGCGCCGGTGTGCCTCGGTGATGCTCATCGCCTCCGGGAAGAGCAGGTGACACTCGATCCACAACTGATCGTTCACGCGCCGGTGCCGCACCTGATGGTAGCCGGAGATGAGCCCCTCCCGCACGGCTTCGTCGAGCGCCTCCAGTATCGCCTGCGTGTCGGCGGGATCGGCGGCCTCCATCAGCCCCGCGACCGACCGCCGCACGAGCCGGAACGCCGTCCACAGAATGTTGAGCGCCACGATGATCGCCACGACGGGATCGAGCCAGACGAAGCCCGTCACCTCGACCAGCCCCACGCCGACGACCACGCCGAGGCTCGTCCACATGTCCGTGAGCACGTGCTGCCCGTTCGAGACGAGCACCAGGCTGTTGTGCTTCCGCCCGACGTACACCAGCGAGAGCCCGAGCGCGAGGTTCACCGCCGTGAGCCCCGCGATGATCCACAGACCGACGTTGAGTTGCCGGAGCTCCGGTCCCCGGATGAGGTCGAGCGCGGCCGAATACAGGATGGAGAGCGCCGCGATGAGGATCAGCCCGCCCTCGAAGCCGGCGGAGAAGTAGGCGATCTTGCCGTGCCCGTAGGGGTGCCCCCGATCCGGCGGGCGCACGGCATACCACAGGCTGAAACCCGCAAAACCCGTCGCGAAGAGGTGCACCACCGACTCGATGGCGTCGGAGAAGATCGCGGCGCTCCCCGTGATGAAATACGCCGTCATCTTCCCGCCGAGCATCAGGAAGGAGATCAGCAAGCTCGCCCCCATGGCGATATTTCGGGGATCTCTCTTCGACACGGCGTCAGGGTTTGAACGAGGATCGAAGCGCCGCGCTTCTCACGGCACGAGCCTCTTATCAAATGGGACGGGAAAAGGTTCGCCGGTCTCGACTTTCGGAAAATCTTGATGGAGCGGATCGATCAGGTAAGGACTCTCCTGTGGAACGACCACGCTCGGCGCCCATCTTCGCGTGGGAGGGCCTGGCCGTCGCTCAAAAGAAAAACTGCACCGAGCCGAAATAGACGTTCTCGAAGGCTCCGAACTCGGTGTCGCGCGCGCCATAGAAAAGGTACGCGCTGAGCGACACTTCGAGGTTTTCGGCGGCGGACCACACGAGGGCCGGGCCGGCCAGACCACTCCCGTCGTTGAGGTTTTGAAGGGCATACAGGTTGGCCGAGACGAGCGGCGTGAGGCTCTTCGAGAGCGAGGCCGCCGCATACTCGCGCGCGAGGTTGAAGATGACGCCTTCGAGGAGCGCGGCGGGGTCGTACTTCGCCCTGTCGCGCGCGCCGACGCCGTTGTGGTGCAGTTCGACGAAGACGTAATAGCCGCCGGGGAAGTTATAGTCGGCGTTGACCGTGGCGCGGAGGTACGAGCGTCCGTGGTCGGGGCGGGTGAAGGCGGCTTCGCCCCGGAGCCCGGCGTCCCCGACGTACCCGGCGAAGTCGCCGCCGAGGACCCACGCGCGGCGGAAGCGACCGCCCATGAGCGCGACGTCGTATTCGCCGGCGGTGGCGCTCAGGCGCGCCGCCGCGCTCGTCTGTCCGCGCCGTCTCCCCGGCGCGACGACGGCCTCCGCCCGCGAGAGCGCCCCGAGCGACACCACGCCGTAGAGCGCATCGACGCCCTCCTTCTCCTCCCGTTCGATGGCCGTCGGGCTGACGGGGTTGAGCAGATCCGTCGGCGTCCATACGAAGCCCGTGCCCCAGGCCACCCGCTGCCGTCCCACCGTGAGTTGCGCCCGGCCCGCATACACCGTGGCGAAGGCCCGGAAGAGCCGCTGTTCCACCCGAACCCGGTCGCCCTCCGCCACGGTCCAGTCGAGGTCGAAGAGCGTCGCGCGTTCGAGGCTGCGGCTGAAGGCGAAGTCCGGTGTGCCGAGGAAGCTCCCGGCAAGCACCTCGGAGTCGAGCCAGACTTCGGCGTGGAGGCGCGCGCCGAGGTCGCCGAGCGTCTGAAGGCGGAAGCGGCTGAGGTCGAGGAAGGAGGTTTCGTGCGTGAAGAAGGACTGTGAGCGGATGGCGAGGTTTTTCGCATAGCCCCGCACCGAGAGCGAGGCGGTTTGTCCGTGCGCCGTCGCCGCGAGGCCGAGCATGAGCGCGAGGAGCAGGACGGGAAGGCGGAAGCCGGGCATCGGCGGTTGGCTTTTCACGAGCGTTGCCGGTCCTCCACGATGCGCCCGTCGCGGAGCGTGAGGAGACGGCGGGCGCGTTCCATCACCATCGGGTCGTGGGTTGAGAAAAGGAAGGTGGCTCCGGTCTTTTCGTTCATCTCCTTCATCTTGTCGAGCAGATGGGCGCCGGTCTTCGAGTCGAGGTTGGCCGTCGGCTCGTCGGCGAGGATGAGGCGGGCGCGGGAGACGAGCGCGCGGGAGAC
>Ga0256841_1000993_pt1 | contig 26462 bp, 24 predicted proteins | sample 356308metaG_FD_185971 | JGI IMG/M metagenome (GOLD analysis project Ga0256841, IMG submission 185971) | Hydrothermal vent microbial communities from Mid Atlantic Ridge, Atlantic Ocean - 356-308 | ecosystem: Environmental > Aquatic > Marine > Hydrothermal vents | place: Atlantic Ocean: Mid...
TGAAATAAGAAAATAATAGTTTTAAAGGTAAGCAGGACAATGAGAAAGTATAACAATGGATAAATTTAAAAAATTTATCATGATATTTGGCCTGGAGTATTCTGTTCTATGGAGCGTGATCATCTATTATATCTGGGATACTGGGCCATTTATTTTTACCATTTTGGATGCCATTGCCGGAGTTGTAATTATTCATATTGGTTACAAAGTTTATAAGGACAAACCCGTCACCAAGGGTTCAGATTACCTCTATACCGCATTAGTATTAGCTAGTTTGGTTTACAATACGGTTTGGACTTTGGTTATTATGCTTTTTCTGGAAATTGATGTGGCTGGTGTGGGGGTTCCTTTAGATTTAATCTCTCTTTATGCTACTTGTACGATGACATACCAGGTCTGGCAAACTGCAAAGCAAGATTACTACAAAGTTTACTGACTTGAAATTTTCAAAAAATGGTTTTCAAACAGAATTTGATTGTAGTGGTGAATTGGCTGAAAAATTTTGGAAGTTTATTTATTTTTAACAGCGAATACCCTTCATTTAGGAACGAGCACGGAATAAGTTTGGCAACTGGTGCAGAATTTTTATTCGTATTCAAGGCGTAGAAATAGGCGCATAGCCGGCTATGTAACTATTTTTACAACGCAGAAGACGGATAAAAAGACAAGCCAGTTGTTAAAGTTATTTCCAGTTGTTAATGTTATTTCATGTTCGTTCCTTTTTTATAACCCTGTTAAGATAACCCTCTTTGTACTTTCCAAGTAGAAAATCTAAGATATGAAAATGAGCGCCCAGCAGTTCCTGGATTGGGAATCAAAAAAAATCACCTTATTGGCCATGTCCGGGGCTGGGAAAACGACATTAGCCAATAAATTACCAAAACAAAAATGGTTTCATTATTCCGGTGATTACCGTATTGGCACTAAATATCTTGAAGAGCCGATTCTCGATAATATTAAACGCCAAGCGATGGATGTACCTTTTCTACGGGAATTACTGCTTTCAGATTCTATCTATATTTGCAATAACATCACTGTTGACAATCTAACGCCTGTTTCCAGTTTTTTGGGGAAAATTGGCAGTCCTGAATTGGGCGGCTTGGCATTAAATGAATTTAAAAGACGGCAGCATCTTCACCGGCATGCTGAAATTATGGCGATGCACGATGTTCCTGAGTTCATCCATAAAGCTGAAGATATTTACGGTTATAAACATTTTATCAATGATGCAGGCGGTAGTGTTTGCGAACTGGATGATCCAGAAACATTGTCTGTCCTTGCTGAGCATACCTTGATCGTCTACCTCAAGATCCCGGAAAGCCTTGAACAAACGATTATTGACCGTGCAGTAACCGATCCCAAACCGATGTATTACCGGGAGGCTTTTCTTGATGAAAAGTTGGATGATTATTTAAACTTGAATAAGCTTAGTGGTACTGATGAAATTGACCCGGATGATTTTGTTCGCTGGGTTTTCCCTGAACTTTTTAAATCCCGGCTACCTCGTTATCAGGCAATCGCTGAGCAGTATGGTTACACAATTGATGCAGGGCAGGCTGCAACAATTCAAGGTGAACAAGATTTTCTTCAATTAATCGCAAATGCGATTGATGATCAATCGAAATAATAAAGGAGGCTAAGAATATGCCAATTGTTGCTCATATTGATTTGCCTACTTTTCAGCGCTTGCGAAATGAAGGTGAAGAAATATTACAACCGGATCGGGCCAGTCATCAAGATATCAGGGAAATTCACATTGGTTTGCTCAATATGATGCCTGATTCAGCGCTTGAAGCGACAGAAAGGCAGTTTTTCAGATTGGTTAGTGCTTGTAATCAAATTGCTCAGTTTCATGTCCATCCGTTTACGATTGAGGGTTTGGAACGTGGCGATGATGCGAAGGCACATATCGAAAAATACTATGAATCATTTGAAAAAATCAAGCAGGATGGCCTGGATGCCTTGATTATCAGCGGTGCAAATGTCACCCACCCACACATTCCTGAAGAGGATTTCTGGCAACCTCTAACTGAAGTTTTTGATTGGGCAAAAAAAAATGTGACATCCATTCTTTGTTCCTGTCTGGCAACACATGCGTTGATTCATTATTGCTATGGCATTGAAAGAACTCCACTGCCCACTGGCAAACGCTGGGGAGTTTATCCACATAAACTGCTGGATCGACGACACCCTTTAGTTGCGGAGATTAACACCCGATTTGATGTGCCACATTCACGATATAACGAAATCTTCCAGCAAGACATGGAGGATAAAAAACTTAAAGTATTGGCCGTCAGCGAGGAAGCAGGCGTTCATTTGGCGGTCAGTCCAGATGGCTTCAGAATTGTTTTTTTTCAAGGCCATCCTGAATATGACGAAATCAGTCTGATGAAAGAATATAAACGGGAAGTCATACGTTTTTTTCAGAATGAAAGAGAAGATTACCCGCCATTTCCAGAGCATTATTTTAATCAGGAGACACAACAAGTTTTGTTGGATTACAAAAACCATGTGCTTGAAGCTAAAAGCTTGGGTACCAAGCTGGAAATCTTTCCTGAACAAAAAATTATTGGAAATTTGGATAATACCTGGCGAGATACGGCCAAGGCAGTGATTAATAACTGGTTAGGAAAGGTTTACCAGATTACCAATAAAGATCGACGTTTACCGTTTATGGATGGTATTGACCCGGAGAACCCTCTGGGTTTGGATTAGTGAAAATAGAATTTTTACAGCAGGCTATTGATCTTGCAATCGAAAATCCAAGAAATGGCGGAGGCCCTTATGGGGCCGTTATTGTTCACAATGAACAAATATTAGCCAGTAGCGCGAATTTGGTTAGCAAAAATAATGATCCAACAGCCCATGCTGAAATTCTTGCAATTCGTCTTGCTTGTCAAAAAATTAATGATTTTCGATTGACTGATTGTGTTCTCTATAGCAGTTGCGAACCTTGTCCAATGTGTTTAGGGGCAATTTATTGGGCCAGACTGAAAGAGGTTTATTTTGCTTGCAATCGCTTAGATGCTGCAAAAGCAGGTTTTGATGACAGCTTCATTTACGAAGAAATTCAACTAGCGCCCGAGCAACGAAAAATACCGATGTTACAAATCGAAATTGCAGATGCCAATAAACCTTTTCAAGCCTGGAATACTTATCCTGGAAAAATCCCTTATTGAGTTTTAGCCGGTTGTTGCTTTTCAGAACTATTTTCCGGCTTGGATTCGAGCTCAGGTTCTTTTTCAGGCTCCGGGTTAGCAACAATTCGTTCAGAAATTTTTAATAGCCAGCCGTCACGTTTTAAACACCCGAGGTTGGCAACAGCTCTGACACTAACCCGAGCATAGGTGTTTTCCAATTCCGCAGGAAGATTTCCTTTGACCAGAAAAAAACTCCCATGATCTTCCACCGTTACTTTTGTAGGTATTTTTTTAACTGTCACTGTTACCTTCTCAGGATCAGTCCAAACAGGCAGTGTAAATGAAAATTCACTTTCAGGCGGAACTTCAGAATGGTTTTTAGTATAACTTTCAGGTTTAATGCTTCGGAGCCTGGGGGGCTTGCATTCTATTTTTTCATCGTCCTCATAGGCTAATGCCGGTTGAATGAAAAAAATAAAGTTTGCTATGAGAAATAATATTGAAAAAAGATGCAAAAAAGTATTTTTTTTAGTTGTCATTGGAATATCCCTCCTATTGCCATTTTTTAATTATATGAATCTCAGAATTATCCAGAGATTTTCACCTGGCTCTGTGTTTTCAATGCGGATAACAGAGGGCAAGATATTAGTTTATCACGGGACTTGAAAAAATCTTTGCTTCACCCTTAGGTTAAGCGGACATTTTTTCAAGCCGTGATGAATCAAGAGCTTGCGACCAGTGCCGTAGTGAAGTCACGGATTCAGGCTTCAATAATGTCACCGGGCAGTGTCCGGTAGCAAACGGTATTTTAACTCATTCTCTTCCTGTAAATCTTCAGGATCTAATGGGTCGAGGATTCTCCCTAGTCCAACCGCATCAATAAAGGCGCGTCGACTACCAGATGTTTTTACTTTATAGTAATTAATGCCGGATTTGACCTTTAACCAATTGACTGATTCTGTCATTGGTAAAGAATTCAAATAATCCGTTATTTTGCTCATGTCAGTCATGTTTTTTACCCCCGATACTTTTAAAATGACAGTATCAATTTCTAATGTATCAGGCTTGACTGCATAAAATTTTGAAAGCTTGTCGTATGTTCCTTCCATGCCTGAAAGGATAGCTTCATCCAAAGTTACACATTCACTATTCCATTGTTTGATGTCATTATTAAAATACAGCGCCCATTCAGTTTTCCAGCATTTTTTATATTTTTTTAAGCGCCCCACTAAAATAGCTGGAGTTGCATAACGCTTTGAAACTTCAAGTAGTTTATCAGAATAGGCCCCTAATATATCAGGAATGGTGATTTTTTGACTTTCTTCTAAATCCATTAAAGGAAACAATAAAGGGATCCCTTTGCGTTTGGCTGCCTTAGTCAATGCATTGGCAATGTCAGGCATGAGTTGTTCATCAAAAATCTGTTTTTTACCATTTTTTTCCACAACCAACCAGATCAGGGTTTCATCACGAACTTCATTCCAGATACCGAGTTTACTTGCGCGCAAGAGTTCCAGCAGCGCATTCTGGTCAAATTCGACACGCATTAATCTTGCAGAATTTTCATCAGAATTTGAAGGAATGAGTGAATATCGATATCTTGTGGTGTACCGAGGAGCATCTTCCAAAGCCATTTTCACAGTGGGGTCATCAAAAATATTTTCCCCAGCCATTATTTTTCCAAATACAATGGCCAAAGCATCTTTAATTGCTTTATTTCGGTCCTTTAGAGACTGGCTTTGGGTAATAACTTCAGCTTCAAACAATCCTTGCACTTCAACAGCAAGCGAGATTTCAGCGTGGATGAGTAAAAGAAATAATAATATTATAAAAAGTCGTTGCATAACCTCACACGAAATAATTTTGTCTTGTACAATAGAGTACCAAGCAACCGGTGCCCGCATTATTAGGGGCCATTAAAATTCCCAGTGCTCGTTTAATAGTCAGTCATTTATAATGAACCCACCTTGCATTATGATGCGCTTGCAGTGGTTTATCGGTATCTGATAATTTTCGAAACTACCGGTTCTGGTTTAATTTTAGCAGTTAGAGAATAACATTGAGTGAACAAAACCAACAAAGTTTAAGTTATAAAAATGCTGGTGTGGATATTGAAGCAGGTAATGCTCTGGTTGACCGAATCAAGCCTATTGCTGCCGCCACCCGTACACATGGTGTTTTGGCAGGTCTCGGAGGATTTGGTTCAATGTTTGAGTTGCCTTTGGATCGTTTCCAAAATCCAGTACTGGTTTCTGGCACCGATGGGGTAGGCACCAAATTAAAACTCGCAACTGAAATGAATATTCATAATACCATTGGTATCGATTTGGTAGCCATGTGTGTCAATGACATTATTGTACAAGGCGCTGAACCGCTATTTTTTCTGGATTATTTTGCTTGTGGAAAACTAGATGTCAATGTTGCCGCTTCTGTTGTTGAAGGTATTGGAAAAGGCTGCCAACTAGCTGGCGCTGCATTAGTTGGAGGAGAAACGGCTGAAATGCCAGGCATGTATACCGAAGGTGATTATGATTTGGCAGGATTCTGTGTTGGTATTGTTGATAAACACAAAGTAATCGAGGGATCAAGAGTTAATGTAGGTGACAAATTGCTTGGTATTGCGTCTTCTGGACCTCACTCCAACGGTTATTCATTGATTCGAAAAATTATTGAACATAATGATGTGGCTTTGACTGATCCCCTTGATGATAAAACCGTTGGTGAGTTACTGCTTGAACCAACCAGGATTTATGTCAAATCATTATTAGCTTTGATAGAGTCTGTTTCAGTGCATGCTTTGGCACATATTACTGGAGGAGGAATTACCGAAAATTTACCCCGAGTTTTACCCAAAGGATTATCGGCCTCAATTGACTTGAACTCATGGTCACAGCCAGTGGTTTTTCAATGGTTAAAACAGCAAGGAAAACTTGAAGAGAGTGAAATGCTGAAAACCTTTAATTGTGGTATCGGCATGATGATTTGTGTTCCACAAGAGCAGGAATTGCAAGCTAAAGAAGTTTTAATGAGTCAAGGGGAGACTGTCTACAGCGTTGGTGAAATTATTGCTTCTTCTGACCACGACAGAGTACTGTATTCTGATTGATTTTTAATTGTCTGAAGCTTGGATTAACCAACTATAAATACGCTTTACCAGAAGTTCTTGATAATTTTGGTATGGACGTCGGGTTTCATTAATCATAACTTGTCGGTATTGTGGATTGTGTTTGGCGGCAATACGTTTTTTTCTTGCATTCTTGCTGACTGAGGCTATATCTGCCGAACCATAAATATCGAGTATTGGCAGGTTAATTTTCTGTAAAAACTTCAATGTGTTGGAAAATTTATTTTCTGTTTCAGGAGTAGACAGACTGATTGCGACAATCTCCCTGATTGCTGTATTTTTTGATTCAAAAACATAAGAAACCGCCATTAATCCACCCATTCCATAGCCAATCAAAGCAATATTTTTTACGTCATTTTTCTGCAAGTAATCGACAGCTGCCTGGATACGCTTAAAGGCTTCCGAAAATAATTCAAAATATTCATCGGTTTTAGCGCCATATTCGTAGACAGGTAGTTGTAATGATAAAGTTGCCCATTGGTGATCAGGCAACCGGACTCTTAGCTTATGAATAATCGGTTTTGAATCAGGGTGTTGCCCTGCATCGTGCAACAAAATAGCTGTGCCTCTGTTTTCAGCTGATTCAGTTTCATTATAAAGCGCAAGGAATTGCTGTTCTCCAAGATAGATTGTTGTACCGGAGTTAAGGTTTTGGAGAATTTCTTTTGCATACTGATGTTCTCGTAACCTATCTGATGAACAAGCATTAAAGTTAATAAGCAGAAGACAACTGAAAAAAAAAGTTCTATTGTTAGTTAAAGACATCATTGTTTAAAATAGCTGCGCTTTGTATATGAAAAAAATCGTAAAAATGAGGTACATCATTGAAAATATAAACCTTCTATCGCAAGGATGTGATTGAAAACCACAGGGATGTATTAATGCATGTTCAAAATTTTCAATGGCTAAGCTATCTCCCAAAAGGAAATGAAAATTTTTGTCGTGTACAGAAATAGCATAGCTAATAAAGTAGCATTTTTGGCTAAGAAACTTTTTTTTGGTTTTGGGGTCGTATAGCCTGCTAAAAGCCAGGCTTGGTTAGATTTTTGTTGTAAAAAAATGTGATGGTGTTCATATAACTGAAAATTAAGTGCCAGTTATATGAATATTTTGAGCTTGTTCATATAAATGTAGTAATAAATCACTATTCTTGTAACTTTAATTCAATATTCGAGAGGAAAAATATGAGCGAATTTACTAGAGACGTGATAATCGGAACGTTAATTGTTGCAGGCGTTTGGAGTTTTATATCCGGACAATTCATAATTTCTACAATGGTTTTTGCGTCTTCTGCCTTGTTTAGTAATATCGTAATGAGACCAACGCAAAAGCAGGAAGATTAAGGGACAGGAGACTTACTTTGAAGGTTTTGGTAAATAAGAACTGAATTTTTCTTTGCGTACAGTTTATAGAGGGAGTTTCCTGACTGAATTGATTGCAAACAATGTTGATACACAGGGAAGTGTGTAATTCTTACGTGTTAGGTTTTTTTAAAATAAGGTTTTGCGTTTGTTATGCTTTATTAAGCCAGGCAGCAGCAACCAGGAAAAAATGTAAGCATTATTTCAGGCTGTCAGTTACATGCGGTTCAATAGCTTGATACATGATCTGATGCATTTTGGGATTTCCGGCAATTAAATTCCCTGATTCCAGGAATTTATCGTTAAAAGAAAAATCCGTCACCACGCCGCCAGCTTCCTTTATTAATAGTACTCCTGCTGCCATATCCCATTCATGAAGGCCAATTTCCCAAAAACCGTCAAGTCTTCCCGCAGCAACATAAGCCAAATCCAGTGCTGCCGCGCCAGCCCGTCTAATACCGGCCGAATCTATAAATAATGCCCGAAACATACCCAGATAAGAATCAAGATGCTGTTGCTTCTTAAAAGGGAATCCTGTGCCCAATAATGATCCAGTCAATCTGGTTTGTCGGGTGACGCGAATGCGCCGGTTATTCAGCATCGCTCCTCCACCGCGTTCCGCTGTAAACAGTTCATCTCGTTGCGGATCATAAACAACGCCAACTTCAAGAATCCCTTTGTGTTTTAAAGCGATGGAAACGGCAAATTGCGGGAAACCATGTAAAAAATTGGTTGTGCCATCCAATGGATCAATAACCCAAATATAATCACTGTCACTTTTATGGTGGCCACTTTCTTCGGCCAGAAAACCGTGATTGGGGTAAGCTTTACCAATAATACGGATTATTTCACTTTCTGCTTGTCGATCCACTTCACTGGCATAATCATTTTTGCCTTTCTGATCAATTTGCAGCTGCCCAACACTGTCAACAGCACGAAGAATTTGATTACCCGCACTCCTAGCGGCACGAATAGCAATGGTAAGCATTGGGTGCATACGAAAATTTTTACAGAACAGAAAGAAGGATAGGATAACAAATATTTTGTTAGAATTCGTTAGTTTTTAAAATCCAGACTACGATCAATAAATTGTTGGAAAAAATCCGAATTGTTTTAGTTGAAACTTCTCATCCAGGGAATATCGGTGGTGTTGCGCGAGCCATGAAAAACATGAAGCTGAATCAGCTCTATCTTGTTTCTCCAAAGATTTTTCCTAGTGCCGATGCTACATCAAGGGCATCGGGGGCCGATGAAATTCTGGCCGCAGCTCAGGTTTGTGATAGTTTGCAAGAGGCAATATCCGAATGTACTCTGGTATTTGGAGCGAGCGCCAGAAATCGAAGCTTGAGTTGGCCGACATTAACTGTCAGAGATTGTGCGGAAAAGATCGTTTCAGGTAGTAATTTAACAAATGTGGCAATTGTATTCGGCCGAGAAAATTCAGGACTAACGAATCAGGAACTGGATTTGTGCCAATATTTGCTGCGAATTCCATGTAATCCGGGTTTTAGTTCGCTCAATCTGGCAGCGGCTGTGCAAGTTGTAGGCTATGAAGTTTTCGTTGCTTCTGAGAAGAAACAAGAGTTCAACATTGCCAAAACAGAACGTGAAGTATTGGCAACATCGGAGCAATTGGAGTTGTTTTACCAACATTTGCACCAAGCACTGATCGATATTGGGTTTATGCATCCAGATAAATCAAAATCTGTTATGCGCCGTTTACGCCGAATTTATAACCGCACTCAACTCGATAGTAAAGAAGTTGATATTTTAAGAGGTATTTTGAGAATGTCTCAAGGAAATAAGTTGAATGAATAATTGGTTTTTTTTGCTAAAGGAAGATATTCATTGCGTGTTTGAGCGCGATCCTGCAGCACAAACAGTTTTTGAAGTTATTACCACATATCCGGGATTTCATGCGCTGATTATTCACAGGATTGGACACTGGCTGTGGCAACATGGTTTCCGCTGGGCCGGCCGGTTTACTTCACACATTGGCCGCTGGTTAACCGGAATTGAAATCCACCCAGGTGCAAAAATTGGCAGGCGTTTTTTTATCGATCATGGTATGGGTGTAGTTATTGGTGAAACAGCTGTTATTGGTGACGATTGCACCTTGTATCATGGGGTAACGTTAGGTGGAACCAGTTGGGAGAAGGGTAAACGTCATCCAACTTTACATAATGGCGTTGTAATTGGCGCCGGCGCGAAGGTTCTTGGTCCCATCGATGTTGGTGCAGGAGCCAGAGTCGGTTCTAACTCTGTCGTTGTCAAGCCAGTTCCTGCAGGAACAACAGTTGTTGGCATTCCGGGGCATATAATTGACCCAAATGCTAAAAAAGTCGAGTCTGAACGAGAAAAAATCGCCAAAAAAATTGGTTTTGATGCTTATGGCGCTACTGCTGATATGACCGATCCGATCGCACGCGCTATCAATCACATGTTGGATCATATCCATTTGATGGATAATCGCTTGGAATGTTTAACCAAAGCACTTAATGAAGCCGGCATCGAGTGCGAGGAACAACCTTTTCCTGAATTGGATGGTTGTGAAATTGAAGATGGGAGTAATAAGTAGTAGAACTGGACAATTTGCATTTAAAAGAACGAGTTCTTCTTCGCTTGTCTATTGCTTTTATCTTCACGATATAAACCACATATTTCATAATGTTAATATGGATATTAAAAGCTGATAAATTATTTAAAATAATAATTTAAACACTTTCGAGTTGATTCATTTTTTAACAAACATTGTCACTGAATCCAATCAAAGTAATGTCTGTTTATTATCAAAATAGACATCAATTTAGTTCAAAGCAATTGAAATCCTTTACAAGATTCTTTTCTTAATGTAGGCTTAAGACTACTGTTATTGGGAATTTTAATGACAGTGTTATCGGTCTTGTTTTGGAAGCCGCTGCACTCTACTAGTGAATACAGGCAAGCTTGTATCAAACATTGTTGTGGCATGAATATTGTCTATACGAACAATGTTTATTTTTCTGGCAGGCTGATAATCTTTTAATTTATAAATATGATTTTTTTCGATGAAGTCAAGGTATTTGTTTGTAGATATGTAGTTACATATTTACTCGAAAACAAATCCCTCGGTTTTTAGAATAAATCTAGCCTGAATCCGTAATTTCAATGCGGATACCAGGTGGCAAGCTCTTGATTCATCACGAATTCAAGTATAGGTTTGGTTTCGATTTAATTCTCTTTTTTCATAAGTTTAGAAAAAGATAAAACCATTCCTAAAATTAAGTATTTAATAATTTATTAATGTTTGAAAAAGGATAATTTAGCCATGTTTAACAAAAAACTAATTTATTTATGTACGTCACTACTGCTAACGCAGGGTGTGACAAATGCGATGGCACAAGGAATACCCGCATTCCTTGTTGATATTGGCCCGTATAAAGATTTCTTTCTTACCAAGCTAGCTGATTCAAGAGAGATAGATTTTAAAATTAAAAGGAAACGTAGAAAACCAGACTTATCGGAGTTACCGGCCCCAGTCACAAATAGTGATTATTACATCAATGAAAACGATAATGTCGCGAAAGTGGAATTAGGTAAGTTTTTGTTTTACGATAAAATTTTGTCAGGAAATAAAAACATATCCTGTGCAACTTGTCATCATGGATTAACTGATACTGGCGATGGTCTTTCTTTACCGGTAGGTGAGGGTGGCCAAGGCTTGGGAATAACCCGAAATACCGGTAAACGACGTTATAAAATTCATGAAAGAGTTCCGAGAAATGCGCCGCCAGTGTTTAATCTGGGCGCTTATGAATTTGCGGCCATGTTTTATGATGGTCGGGTCGAAATAGATCCTTCATTTCCAAGTTCCTGTTCAACTCCTGCAGGTGATGAACTTCCGGAAGGTCTTGACGGGGTTTTGGCTTGTCAGGCTATGTTTCCAGTAACATCGCCGACTGAGATGGCTGGTCAAGTTGGTGAAAATAAAATTGCCAATACAACTGCCAATGGCAATTTGCCCAAAGTTTGGCGTCTGTTGGAGAAAAGGTTAAGAAAAAACAAGCAATATGTTAGGTTGTTTAAAGCAGCTTATCCAGAAATTCGTAGAAACAAAGATATTACTTTTGTCCATGCAGCCAATGCAATAGCTGCTTATGAAGCTGTTGCTTTCCGTGCCGATAACAGCCCTTTCGATCAATTTCTAAGAGGCGATAGAAAAGCTTTAAGTAAAAAGGCAAAAAAAGGCATGCGTTTATTTTATGGCAAAGCGGAATGTAGTACTTGTCATTCTGGAAAATTCCAAACAGATCAGGATTTTCATGCGATCGCCATGCCACAAATTGGACCGGGTAAGGGTCATGGGGATTCAGGCCATGAAGATTTTGGGCGAGAAGCCGTTACCGAAGATGAAGGTGATCGTTTTAAATTCCGAACACCGAGTTTGAGAAATATTGCTCTGACTGCACCGTATGGCCATGATGGAGCTTATGATACCCTGGAAGCAATGGTTAGACATCATTTGGATTCGGTAAATGGCATTTACAACTACGATCAAGATCAAGTGTCTTTACCTTCCAGAAAGGATTTGGATCGGATTGACTTTCTGGTGCAGGATAATCCAGCTTTGGTTGAACAGATTGCAAATGCAAGTGAACTATCACCAATTCATCTTTCTGAGAAACAGTTTCAGAATTTGATGGCTTTTCTACATGCATTGACTGACCCTAATAGTCTGGATTTACGTAAGACAGTTCCTAAAAAAGTCCCAAGTCGACTTCGTCTTCACGATTGATCCGCATTCGTAACCGCGCGAAGTATAGCCTTCCTACTGAACATATGGAAGGCTAATTTTCTTACGCCTGATCGCTGAATTTTCAAAATTTAGTTCTGATCTGTTTTCAATAATTAAAGTTGGGTAAAGTTTAGTTTTTTTCTCAAAATATAAATATCCTTATAAATCAATATGATGATAAATAGTTGACTAATTCGCTAGGTTAAGTATAGTTAACCTTATTAGCTTTAATGATGAGGATAGTCAGTGCGATTAACAACGAAAGGCCGTTATGCGGTGACAGCAATGTTGGATTTGGCAATTCATAGTCAGGCAGTTCCCGTTACACTGACTGATATTGCAACACGACAAACCATCTCCTTATCTTATCTTGAACAATTATTTGCAAGGCTGCGTCGTTCTGGAATGGTTACAGGTATTAGAGGACCCGGGGGTGGTTATAAACTGAGCCGAGAGGCGAAAGATATCAATGTCGCAGATATTATTGCCGCTGTTGATGAACAAATTGACTCAACAAAATGTGGTGGAAAAGGGGATTGCCAGAACAATCAGGCTTGTTTGACCCATGAGCTGTGGATAGGTTTGAGTGATCAGATTCGTAATTATCTTGAAGGTATCAGTCTTGGTGATTTATTGCAAAAAAGCAGCGTGAAGGAAGTTGCGAAACGCCAGGAAGGAGATGCGAAAAAAATTCTTGATACGACTCTGCGTTACCGAGAAACCAGATTGGAAAATGCCTAATTTTTTTCAACCCTAATAGGTTGATTGATGTCTGCATGCAAAATTCGTAACCTAATCACATTTTTTGATTACCTGAGTTTCCATTACCCTTGATCTATTTCGATCATAATGCAACGACCCCACTCAACGAGCGGGTTATGGAAGCAATGCTTCCTTTTTTGCAAACATTTTATGCTAATCCATCCAGTTTATACCGGGCGGGACGAGTAGTCCGCAGCGCAATTGATGTTGCTCGGGAACAGGTTGCCGCGTTGGTCAACGTAAAGCCATCACAGGTTATTTTTACCAGTGGTGGCACCGAAGCAAATAATCTGGCGATTAAGGGTATGGCCTCAATCCATAAAATCGCTGTCTCCGTTATTGAACACCCTTCAGTATTACAGACGGCACTCTCATTACAGAAAAGCAAAAAAGTTGTTGGAGAAATATCTGTAAATAAGGATGGCTTGTTTGAAATAGGAGCAATTGAAAGTCAGGTAAAAAACGGCATTGAATTGATTTCTTTAATGCTGGCAAACAATGAAACGGGGGTAATACAGGATATTGAAAAAATTTCTGATTTTCTAAGACAACATCAGGTAACAATTCATACTGATGCCGTACAAGCAATAGGTAAAATACCAACTGACTTTCATAAAATTGGCGCTCACTTGATGTCATTGTCCAGCCATAAAATTTATGGCCCAAAAGGATGTGGAGCTTTAATCATTGACCATGAGCTAACAATACAGCCACTATTATCTGGCGGTGGCCAGGAGTTTGGTTTGCGTGGTGGTACTGAAAATGTTGCTGCAATTATCGGTTTTGGTTGCGCTGCTGAAATGGCCAGGAACAGTTTGCAGGCAAAGCATGAAAAATTATTAAACCTCAGGAATTATTTGGAGTCCGAGTTAAAGACAATACCAGGAATTCGAATTTTTTCAGAAGATCAAAAACGCTTGCCAAATACGGTTCAATTCGGTTTGCCACAAGTAGATGGAGAAATGTTATTGATGCAATTGGATAAAAAGGCAATTGCTGTTTCTAGTGGTTCCGCTTGTGCAAGTGGTGGAGGTGAATCAAGCCATGTACTGAAAGCAATGGGAATTGACGAATCTTTGGCAAAAAGTGCAATACGTATCAGCTTGGGTGATGAAAATACCCGGGATGAAATAAATATTTTTATTAAAACCCTAAAATCATTGATTTTTAACTAATTCAAGAGGTCAATATGGCAATTTCATTAACTGAAAATGCGGCAAAGCAAATTAAAAAACAAATATCGGCTCGCGGCAAAGGGCTTGGTTTAAAACTGGGCGTCAAGGAAGCTGGCTGTACTGGTTTTGCTTATGTACTGGATTATGCAGATAGGCTGGATGAAGGTGATATTGTTTATGAGCAAAATGATGTCAAGGTTATTATCAATGAAAAAGATTTGAAATTTCTCGATGGCATTGAAGTAGATTATCGTCGTGAAGGTATTAATGAAGCATTCAAATTTAATAATCCAAATGTGAAAGATACTTGTGGCTGTGGAGAGAGCTTCGCCGTTTAAATTCCTTTGTGTTCCTTTAGTCTGTTATTTTTTGAATACGCCAAACCGTAAAAGAATGGCTGGAAGAAGCAATAAATTCAGCAAAGTTGAGGAAATCAGTCCACCAATAATGATCGTTGCCATTGGTCCCATAATTTCTCGCCCAGGGTTATCGCTATTAAAAGCAATGGGGAACATTGCAAGTGCTGTGACTAATGCTGTCATCAAAATTGAAGGTAATCTCTCTTGTGCACCTTGTATGGCTGTGTTCTGATTCCAGCTCTTCAGTTCGTGACTGATTAGATATTGATAATGTGATAGTAACATTATGCTGTTTCGAACCGTAATTCCGAATAAGGTAATAAAACCAACGACTGATCCAACTGATAATGTAGCATCAGTTAGAATAATTGCAGCTACGCCGCCAATCAAGGAAAAAGGTAAGTTAACAAGTGTTAATAATACATGGCGATAATTTCCTATCGCCAGATAGATTAGGATTAATACACCAATACCAGCTAATAGTGCATTAATGATCAAAGTTTTTCTGGCTTGAGATTGCTCCAAAGCGGCACCCGTGAATTCAGGGTAAATTTCGTCCGAAAAAGAAATTTCGGAAAAAATTCGCTGTTTTAATTCATCGACAAATGATTCAACATCCCGCGCAACAATATTGCTTGTTATTGTTTGTTTTCTTTGAGCATTCTGGTGAAGGATATTATATCGCCCTTCGGTATAATTAATTTGTGCGACTTCTTCCAGGGGGATTAATGTACCATCCATTGTGCGAATCGGTAATTGTCCGATCAGGTCTGATTTTTTTTTAAATGCTGGAGGCAGGGTGACGGAAATATTATGGAAACGATTTCCATGATAAATTTTCCCCGATATATGTCCCTCATAAGCTGCTTGAAGGGTATTAAATACGTCAGCAGATTGGATTCCTCTGAGAGCCATTTTGTCCAGATCCAAATGGATTTGTATAACTGATGTGCCTGGTGGCGAGCGTAATTGAATATCTTGGGCGCCAGGTACGGTTTTTACAAGTGCTGCAATTTGTCGGGCCTTGTCATCAAGTGCATCCAGATTATTCCCATAAATGTTTATAGCTACAGGGGCCGTATAACCGGAAATTGTTTCATCAATTCGTTCAGTCAGAAAAGTATTAGCTTCGTAAACAATACCTGGAAAATTTTCAAGAACGTCCCTGATCTTTTCAAGAATTTGTTGCTGTTGCGAGCCTGATGAAGGATTTAAACGAATTTCAAATTCACTGTAATGACTGCCATAAGTATCTGCTCCCCGTTCAGCGCGGCCAGCCCACTGAGAAACGGATTTGACACCAGGAATTTTTAGAAATTGCCGGGTTAGCATTTTTCCAGTTCGAATTGATTCCTGTAAAGAAGTACCTGGAATACTGGTAGTATGGACAATGTAATGGCCTTCTCTCAAGTCGGGGAGAAAGTCTCCTCCAAGAGAAAACAAAGGTAAAAGCGCCAAACAAAATAAAATCAGGCTGATACTCAGTGAAATTTTAAAATTTTTTATAACTAGCAACATGATTTTGTTATAGATAGGATTTAACCATTGAAGTAACGGAGAATGTTTTTTTTCCTGGAAGGTTTTACCGAAGAGCAAAAAACAAAGTGCCGGTGTGACTGTCAGCGCAATCAACAATGAGCTAAAAATGGCGATAATATATGAATAACCTAATGGGGCAAATAACTTGCCAGCCACGCCTGATAACGAAAGTAACGGTACAAACACCAAAGCTACTATAAAACTCGCATAAACAACTGAACTGCGAACCTCCATGGAGGCAGAAAAAATAACCTGTTTAATTGGTTGCGGTTGATTTTTTGACAGATTTTCCTGTAATCGACGAAAAATATTCTCAGTGTCGATAATTGCATCATCGACTACTTCCCCTAAGGCAATGGCCAGTCCACCCAAGACCATAATGTTTAAATTAGTTCCGGTTTCAAGCAAAATTAAAATTGCGCCAATCAGCGACAAAGGGATAGCCAGAGCAGAGATCATTGCTGTACGAAAATTATAAAGAAACAAATAGAGAACAATAAGAACAAAAAGCCCTCCCAGCATTAAATGTTCGGAAACATTGTGGAACGATGTTTCAATATAATCGGCCGGACGAAATAAATCAGGATAGAAAGTAATATTGTTCTTTGAAAAAATCGTTTCAAAATCTTCCAACACTTGCTCTATTGCGTGGGTAACGGTTAGCGTATTTGCTCCAAATTGGCCAATGATCATCATTACAATTCCGGGTTTGCCCATTATTTGAGCAGCACCAATAGGAGGCTCTGGTGCAAATTGAATAGTTGCGACATCTGCAAGGGTGATTTGTTTACCCTTGATACGTTTTACGATGACTTTTTTGAATTGCGCTGGTTCTTTTGGGGTGCCAGCAACTTGTAGAGTGAAGCGTTGATTAGTATTTTCCAGAAATCCTACTCCCTGAATTGTTCCGGCTTGTTTAACAGCCTGAATAATATCTGAGGTAGAAAGATTAAATCGGTGCATTTGGGTTGGTGTGACTTGGATCTGTAGTTGCTTAATTTCACCACCAAAAACATTAACATCCGCGACACCTGGAACAGTAAGAAGTCGGGGCACAATTGTCCAGTCAACCAGGCTGCGTAGATCCATCAGACTCTTGCTGTCGGAATTTAGTCCAATAGTAAGAACTGTTGCAGAAGAGGATGATAAGGGTAAGACAATTGGCGATTTTGAGGTTTCGGGTAATTGTCCCTCTAGATGTGCCAGTCTTTCACTAACTTGCTGTCGTGCGTGATAAATATCAATATCATCAGAAAAAATTGCGGTAATAATCGAAAGCCCCTGGATGGACTCGGAGCGAATAGATCTCATACCAATTAGTCCAGCTATGCTGTTTTCAATTGGTTGGGTTATGAGAACTTCAACCTGTTCCGAAGAAAATCCTGATGATTCAGTTTGAATAGTCACCTGGTTAGGTGAAAACTCAGGAAAAATATCCAATCCGGCATGATAAAACCTGTAGCCGCCATATCCTAAGAGCAATGATGCCAGAATTAAAACGATACCGGAATGGCTGATGGAAAAACGAACTAATGCGGCAATCATAATTTAGTCGTCGTCATCTTCTTCTGGGATTTGGTCACGAAATTCTTCTGCCAGAAGGAGCTGAACACCAGTTTTGACTATTTTTTTTCCAACCAGTTTGGTATCTGCCACAAAATAATTATTGCCGAACAGTTCTGGAGCAGATATTTGGTAACGAATAAAGTAATGCGGAGTAGCTTCCAGATAGACAAAGGATTGGCCAAGATGCCGCACCAAAGCGCTGTTAGGGATCATTACTCCAAAAAGTTGTGTCTGTTTTGGTATCCAGGCGGTTACCTGCATTCCTGTTCTTAATCTGGGGTCGTTTGCCAGAAAAAAATAACTTTCACCTTGAGTTAAACCGCGTATTTTAGGTGATGAACCTATTAATTCTGCCATAATTGCCAAGTTTCTGATGCCAGCTTGATGAATAAAAATTTTGGATGTTGTTGATAATGTGCCATTGGCTGACAGGGATACCAGAATGATTTTTTTATTTCCTGCAATTATTGAACTTAATTCCGCATGCTCTTGTTTGCTGACCCAATCATAAAGGTCTGCACCCCAGTTAAGAATAATCATTTCCTTTGCTAATTCCAGTCCCAGCTTTGTCTTATGTAATTGCATTTTACTTAGACGCCATTTTTCCAATTGTTCTTGCATTTTGCGCTTTGAAATGGCTTTGTTTTGATGCAGTTTTTGGACTCGATTGAGATTTTTTTGGTGAAAAGCAAAGCTTTTAGCCGCCGATTCCATTTTCACTAAGGCTAGTTGATAATTTATTTTTGCCTTAATCAGGGGGGTGATATCAATCACTTCACCAAAACAGATGAATTCAGGTGTAAATTTTATATTGTTCAAGGTTTGAAGTTCGATGCCGGCATTTTCAAGTTGTTTTTGATCAACAAAAACTTCTCCTGAATGATAATCTTGTTCTTGTTCATCTGGAGTATCCATATCGGCAAAAACAAGACAGTTAAAGAAAGCCAAAAATGACCAGATCAAGATATTTATTGCCAGCTTTTTACGTTGTTTTTCCATTAAAGAACATTGAATAATGATTATGAATGCAAAATTCCGGATATTATAACCAGCAAATGAATCAACACATCGAAAAACAGTCGCTAGTGAATCAAGAGCAAGGGTATAATTTGTCTATTTGGAACAAATCTAATGAGTAAATTGCCTGTTGATTTAAAGTATGCAAAAAGCCATGAGTGGGCAAAATTGGAAGACAATCAAATAGTGCGTGTTGGTATTACTGATTTTGCTCAAGAAGAACTGGGGGATTTAGTTTACCTTGAATTACCAAAAGTGGGGGAAAGGGTTTCTTTTGGTGAGCAATGTGCAGTTGTGGAGTCTGTAAAAACGGCATCTGATCTATACAGTCCTGTTGATGGAGAGATTGTTGAAATAAATGAGGCGCTAACTGAAGAGCCAGAGCGAATCAATGAAGATAGTTACGATTCGTGGTTGTTTTGTATTAAGGCAGACAACCCATCTCAGCTAGATCAATTAATGAATTCTGATGAATATAAAGCGATAATAAGTGACTAACATTTCTACTCAGTTACTCACAGTTTATGTGGATAACTCTGTGAATAAGTCTATTTTAGTACCTCCAAACCCTTGCTTCTGTTAAGACTTACTTAAAATGTATTTTTTTTATACAATGATTATTTTTTACACAACACAGGTTGCTTGTCAAATTATTTTATAATTTTATATCAGTAACTTATAAGTTTTGTTTAAATATAGGCTGTTTTATTTTTGTGTTTTTTTAACCAATTTATACTGCAGAATATTTTTATTTCCAAAATATTCTTTGAATAAAAGTTAAAAACAACTTGCTGTGGATTTATTTAGTTTTTTACTATTTTTTTGTAACTATTCAGCGTATTTAATTTAGCTAAAATCACTCAATATCAGTGCCTTATGGAAGAAGTGTATGTGTCATGGATGACACAATCAAGCCTACAGGGACGTAATTATGGCGTCTTCTGAAATAAGTCACTGATATTGAATCTATAAATACGCTGAATAGTTACCTATTTTTTTAATTAGGTCATTGAAAACTTTAAGGGAAGTATGGCAAATCAGAAAGTAACTGGTATTAAACGTATTTATAATGCGTTTTTCTTTTCGATGAAGGGTTTTAGAGCAATCTGGGTTAATGAAGCGGCATTTAGGCAGGAGCTTTTGCTTTTTTTAATTTTTACACCGCTCGGTTTTTGGTTCGGGGAAACAAAAACCGATCAAATCTTGTTAGTTGGTAGTCTGATTTTGATTTTGCTTGCAGAATTGTTAAATTCTGCAATCGAAGCGGTTGTTGATCGGATCGGCCATGATCACCATGAGTTATCGGGCAGAGCAAAAGACATTGGCTCAGCAGCAGTATTTTTAACATTAGTCTGGGCTGCATTTAGCTGGTATTTTATTCTGATTTATTAATTGAATCATTTATTTGCTGGAATCAGTTTATTTTTGTGATTTCTGTTATCACGCACATTTTTTTATATAGGAATTAAGAGGTTAGTAATGAGTGCTTTAATATGCGGGTCAATGGCCTATGACACAATCATGGTTTTTCATGACCAATTTAAAAATCATATTTTGCCGGAAAAGGTTCATATCTTGAATGTATCGTTTTTGGTGCCAGTCATGCGTCGTGAATATGGAGGATGCGCCGGAAATATTGCATATAATCTGAAATTATTGCGTGAAGATCCGCTAATTATGGCAACCGTGGGGCATGATTTTGAGCCTTATGCACAATGGTTGTCACAATGCGGTATTTCTACGGAATTAATCAAAACTCTGGATGATTGTTATACCGGGCAAGCTTATATCACTACAGATGAAGATGATAACCAGATTACTGCTTTTCATCCTGGTGCAATGAATTCATCGCATTTGAATGTGGTACCATTAGATCAAAATATTTCTATTGGGATTGTTTCACCTGATGGTAAAGACGGTATGGTGCAACATGCACAGCAATTTGTTGATGCAAAAATTCCATTTATTTTTGATCCAGGGCAGGGCATGCCAATGTTTGATGGAGAGGAGCTGTCGAAATTTATCGAACAGGCGACTTGGGTGACGTTGAATGATTATGAATCGGAATTAATGCAGGAGCGTACTGGTTTGTCGTTAGATGACATAGCACAACGAGTGGATGCTCTGATTGTGACACTAGGAGCTAAAGGCTCACAAATTTATACCCAAGGTCAATGTCTGGAAATTCCTGCTGCAAAACCCAAGGCAATACAAGATCCGACAGGTTGTGGTGACGCATATCGAGCAGGTTTGCTGTATGGATTGATGAATGAATATGACTGGGAAACGACCGGGCGAATTGCTTCTTTGCTAGGAGCAATCAAAATTGAACATCATGGCACCCAAAATCATACATTTGATATGCCAGGATTTAAACAACGATATCGGGAAAGTTTTGGTTCCTCTTTCTAACCATGGAAAACACTCAGCGACTTTTGGAGATAATGGCGCAATTACGCCATCCAGAAACGGGATGCTCGTGGGATCTAAAACAGGATTTTTCCAGTTTAATTCCTTATACCATTGAAGAGGCTTATGAAGTCGCTGATGCCATAGAGAGGAACGACCTGGATGACCTGAAATCTGAATTAGGTGACTTGTTACTGCAGGTGGTTTTTCATTCCAGAATAGCTGATGAATTGGGAATATTTGATTTTGAACAAGTTTCAGAAGCCGTTTGCCAAAAATTGGTTCGCAGGCATCCTCATGTTTTTGCTGGCAAAGAATTTGCAAATGATGAACAGCGAAAACTAGCATGGGAAGCTGCAAAAACTGAAGAAAGAAAAGCTAAGTCAGAAGTTGAAGACAATAGTATTCTTGACGGTATTGCCAAAAATTTACCTGCTTTGATTCAGTGTGAAAAACTCTTGTATCGGGCAGCAAGCCATGGTTTTGACTGGCCAGAGGCCCTTCCTGTTTTTGATAAAGTCCAGGAAGAACTCGATGAGGTTAAGGAAGCTTGGGAATCCGGAGATCAGACGCACATTCAGGAAGAAATTGGGGATTTGCTTTTGGTGGTTGTCAATCTTGCCAGGCATTTAAAAGTAAATCCCGAAACGGCTTTGAAAGAAAGTAATAAAAAATTTACACAAAGGTTTCAATATATTGAACGTCGGGTGCTTGATAGCGACAAGCAATTAAGTGAGTGCTCCCTTGATGAACTTGACGCTTATTGGGATGAGGCAAAGGAAAATTTGAAAAAATAGTTTCTGTACACGACAAAACATTTCATTTCCTATTTCATACAATTTTTTGTTATGTTTAAAGAAAAATAGTTATTCTTTAACCGGTCTTTTATCCAGTTTTCTTTGTAAAGTACGCCGGTGCATATTCAAAGCTCTGGCAGCTGCGGAGATATTGCCATCATGTTGCATTAGAACCTTCTGCAGATGCTCCCATTCCAGGCGTTTCACTGATAATGGGTTTTCATTAATTTCTACTGATGTATCGCCCTGATTTTTATTCAGGGCATTGGCTATTTCGTCAGCATTGGCAGGTTTAGTCAGGTAATGAGTTGCACCTAACTTGATGGCCTCTACAGCAGTCGCAATGCTGGCAAAACCAGTTAGTACCACAATTCTGGTGTTATCATCCAGAGCAATCAGCTTTTCAACCATTTCCAGGCCAGATTCGTATCCAATTCTGAGATCAATAATGGCATATTCAGGCTCATATTGATCAGCCAATTGTGTCCCGGTCAAAACGTCATGTGCAACAATGACTTCGTAATTTCGTTTCTCCAAAGCCGGTTTCAGAACCGAACAAAAAGTTTCATCATCATCAACTAACAGTAATCTGGGGTTTTCGATTATCTGCTGAACCATATATTTCCTCCTTTTCGATTAACGGTAGCGCAATTTCAAAGCAAGCGCCACCGGTATCCATGTTATAAACGTCAATTCTACCACCTAAGCGAGTAATGATGGTATAAGTCAAAAATAAACCGACTCCCATGCCGCGTTTGTTACTGGAAACCGGTTGTTTTCCTAATGAAGAAATTATTTCTCTGGGAATACCAGGTCCAAAATCACGTATCTTGATAAAAGCAAAATGCTCTTTTGCATTTAGATGAAGCTCAATGCCTTTTTCTTTTTGGGTAACTTGCGCTGCATTGTTCAGAATATTGATCAGCGAATGGGTCAATGTTTGTTCAGCCACTATTTGAGCTTGACTAGGCAGGTTCTGGCCAATATCAATGTTTAATTTAACGCCGGCTTGATGGGTCCGCCACTGATTCAGAATTTCATCCAGATATTCTGCAATTGGCATCAAAATACCTGATTCGGCTCGCATCTCTCCGGCAGATGCGGACATCAATGATAAGGCTTTTTTACAACGGTTAACCTGGTCTTCCAGAATATTTATTTTTTCATGAAGTTCTTGGAAACGGTGTTCAGGATAGTCATTCTTGATTTCATGAGCGACAATAGAAATTGTACCCAAGGGCGTACCCATATCATGAGCAGCGCTGGCTGCTAGCGTTCCAAGTGCAACAATGCGTTCATCACGCAAAGCACTTTCTCTGGCATCGGCGAGATGCCGTTCATTTACCCGGATAGTTTTAGCGAGCTCAACGGTAAAATAAGCAACCAGGCCGGCACTAAATACAAAACCAAACCACATACCAAAAATATGCAGGTTAAAAAAATGATCCTCAGATCGAAGATGTGCGGCGTGAGCCATTTGGTTAGGAACATAGCGAGGTGCAATTTCTGGTAATGGTGAATGGTAAGGAATTAAAATGGTATAAAGTGTAGTGGTTAGAATCACCATATACCAAGTGTAATCATGGGGAAGCATGATGGAGGTAAGAATCAATGGCAATAAAAATATCCAGATGATGGGATTTGTTGCGCCTCCTGTTAAATAAAGCAAAATAGCCAAACCGACAACATCAAGTGATAACTGCGCAAAAATTTCAACTTCCGAGACTGGAGTTTCAGTTTGTAATCGTAACCAGGTAAAAACATTTAAAGCGGTAATAGCAGCAATGATCGGCCATAGATTTTCTTGCTTAAGGGGAATATGAAGACCATAAACCGAAATAATAATGATTAATGATTCTCCGCCAATCATTAAGTTTCTTAAGATAAATAACCATTGCAGATTTTCTTTGGTGGGAAGGGCTGTTTTTTTTTGCCTGTTATTAATCATAATACGTATTGCTAATGTGGTACTGGAAAAATTGACTAAATGCCAATTTCAATAATACTTGCATTCTAAAGATTTAAGTATAAAAGTTATATGGAAAGAATATTTAATTTCCTTCCAAAAATACTTTCTCCACAACTTGATTATTTGGCAATCCGTATCATTGAAAAAAAAGTATTCGATACAGTAATAACTGACAGTAGTTTTGTCGAAAAACGATAAATCTTGTCATTAATTTGAAAATTATTTTTTTCGGTCAGTATTGCTCTAGCATTGACTAGCTTTTATTTCTTCATAAATCAAAGCATTATTTATTTTTTTCCAACTCATGTAAATTATCCGAAATTTGACCTATAATTATGTTTTAATAGAATTTTAGGGTAAATAATAAACAATGGTTGCGGTGATTGAAGAGCGGGCAGTACGGGGGTTACGGGAAGTTGCGTTGTTGGCTTTTTCTGCGTGCGCGCTTTTTTTACTGATTTCCTTATTGACGTATAGCAATGAAGATGCCGGTTGGACACATAGTGGAACTGGACAAGCGATTGTTAATTCCTGCGGAATGGTTGGCGCTTGGATTTCAGATTTTTTATTGAGTCTTTTTGGCTTACTGGCTTATCTATTTCCTGTCATGATTTTCTGGCATGGATATATGTTGTTTCGGCAGAAAAAACTGGCGGAAAATCGCTGGATGCTGGCTTTGCGATGGGTTGGTTTTTTTTCAACTCTGGCTTCCGGAACTGCTATCTTATATTTGCACTTGCTGCGAACCCGAGTTGAACTGCCCGGTACAAGTGGCGGTATTTTAGGTCAGGAGATCGGTGATTTGCTGGTGGCCAGTTTTAAAAATTCTGGTGCAACCTTGATCTTACTTGCTGTTCTACTGGCCGGTATTACTTTGTGGACCAGGTTGTCCTGGTTTTGGTTAATGGATGTGGTTGGCAAATATACCCTCATTGGCTGTTCGTTTTTACAGGATAAAGTTCTGGATTTTTGGTATTCACGGCGAGAAAATTACGAGCCGGTTCCTGAAGTGATCAAACCGAAACCAGCAAAAGAAAAGTCGGCAAAACCAGTTCAAAGAAAGCAGCCAACGCTGAAAATTGCGCCAACCATCAGCGAGCCTGAAATCAGCGACAGAGCTTTAAAGGAACAGCAACTAGATTTATTTGATGATGTTGGAGAAGGCGATTTACCTGCGTTATCATTGCTTGATAGCAGGTCAACACAAGTTAATCGCTATTCCAATTCAGATCTGGAAGAAATGTCCCGATTGGTTGAGGATATTTTGCAAGATTTTAATGTCGTTGTGGAAGTCGTAGCGGTACATCCGGGACCAGTTATAACCCGCTTTGAATTACAGCCTGCTGCCGGTGTCAAAGTCAGTCGTATCAGTGGCTTGGCAAAGGATCTGGCTAGAGCGTTGTCAGTCACTAGCGTTCGAATCGTTGAAGTTATTCCTGGTAAAACCGTTATCGGTCTGGAAATCCCGAATCAAGAGCGCGAAATGATAACACTTCGTGAAGTTTTGGCATCACGAAACTATGAGAAATCAAAATCACCAATGACTTTGGTGTTGGGAAAAGATATTTCCGGGGTTCCTGTGGTTGCTGATCTTGGAAAAATGCCTCATGCACTGGTAGCAGGAACAACCGGATCCGGTAAATCAGTTGCTATTAATACCATGATTCTGAGTATTTTGTATAAGGCGACGCCTGATCAGGTGCGAATGATCATGGTAGATCCTAAAATGCTCGAGTTATCAGTCTATGAGGGTATCCCCCATTTACTAACTCCGGTAGTCACTGACATGAAGGATGCTGCAAATGCATTGCGCTGGAGCGTTGCCGAAATGGAGCGCCGATATAAATTAATGTCAAAAATGGGGGTTCGGAATCTAGCAGGATTTAATAAGCTGATTGATGAAGCAACCGCCAAAGGTGAAACCATCCGCGATCCTTTGTTTGTACTGGATCGCCCCCTCGAAGAAGGTGAAGAATTTCCAGTATTGGAAAAATTACCCAGTATTGTCATTATCATTGACGAACTGGCCGATATGATGATGATCGTTGGCAAAAAAGTTGAGGAATTAATTGCCCGTTTGGCGCAAAAGGCCAGAGCAGCCGGTATTCATCTGATTCTGGCGACACAAAGGCCGTCTGTTGATGTACTAACGGGTTTGATTAAAGCTAATGTTCCCACTCGTATCTCCTTTCAGGTTTCTTCGAGAATTGATTCCCGCACAGTGCTTGATCAGGGTGGAGCGGAGTCGTTGCTCGGGAATGGCGATATGTTGTTTCTTCCGTCCGGAACCAGCATTCCCATCCGCGCCCATGGCGCTTTTGTCGATGATCATGAAGTACACAAGGTTGTTGAGTTTTTGAAAAAAACCGGGAAAACGGATTATTTGCCAGAAATCACCGAGACACCTGATGCCAATGATGGTTTTTCCATGCCTGGTGAACCTGGTGCTGAAGCAGATGCGCTATATGAT
>Ga0256841_1000994_pt1 | contig 26446 bp, 23 predicted proteins | sample 356308metaG_FD_185971 | JGI IMG/M metagenome (GOLD analysis project Ga0256841, IMG submission 185971) | Hydrothermal vent microbial communities from Mid Atlantic Ridge, Atlantic Ocean - 356-308 | ecosystem: Environmental > Aquatic > Marine > Hydrothermal vents | place: Atlantic Ocean: Mid...
GGGCATCGAACCGTTTACGGAGAGGCAAGTGCCATGCCGCACATAACAAGCCGCTCAAGTCCGCCCGCTTCGCGGGCTCGGACCGCAAACCTGCTGCGCAGGTTTGCGGCCGCTTAGCTTGTCGTTAGAGATATGAAAAAGAAAAACAGGGACTATTTTTGGATTCCGTTTAATATCACACTTCTGTTTGGTTTAATGTCTGGAGTTATATATGAGGCCTTTCATACAATTCCTTCATCAGACTGGGCATTGAATGGGCAGCCATTGTTTGAAAGGTGGATAAATAAACAGGAATGGTTTCTTCAAGGCTTTATTCCTGGAGCAATTGTAGGATTAATTGTTGGTATTCTATTTTATCGGATTAAAATTAAAAAATAATGGCGTTCGAAATCTCTAACAAGTCATTTAACACTGACCGTTTTACACGCCGCTTCGCTCTGTGTAAAACGGCAGATTAATTCAAACGTTATGGTTAACAAATATAACATGAGAATCTTTGTATGTTTCCTTGTGTTGTGGGGTACAGCATCTGCTGAGCGGAGCAATAATGATTATCAGAAATATCTAACTATTTTAGGGTTCTCTCTAGAAAAGAACACCCTCAATGATGTTAGAAAAAGATTAGGATACGTTAATATATATGAAGAAGGTGATGCAGCATTCTATACAGCTACCATATGTTATTTTTTGAAAGATAACAGCGGTACTCTATATTTTTATTCGGGAGAATTGGGTGGAGAAGATCATCTAATCAATTCGATTGATATAACAAGTGGTATCGAGAAAGACAAGAACTGCGGTAAGTTAGAAATAAATGCGGGTAGTATTCAAGTTGGAAATCTGAGAATTGGGGAAAAAATGAAGTATATCTACAAACACATGCCAAGGCCGATAGTTAAGTTTAGTTATGGCGTATACCATGAATCAACTATGTTGGTAAAAGTAAGATATTTTGATGGCGAACATGTGGAAAGGTACCATACATGTGAGGAAGATATATTTATTCAGGTTCTGAAAACCAAGAATGTTTCCAGTGAAATATCAGTCGCAAAATCATCCGCGTGCTAAAACAACCATAACAATACGCTTCAGCCGACCGCTAACGCGGCGGCTGAGCTCATCGTTAGATGTATTCGTGAGTTACAGCAGACTATGGTGCAAGGTAATATTGAAAGGAGAGAAATTACTAAGCGAGCCGGAATAATATTTATTCTGTTGCTAATTATTTTTACGGCGTTAAATATTGGTGTTGGTCCGCCGGAAATCTTGCAAGGAAAAATTATAGCCGTAGGTGTTGATTCTTCATCGAAATATGAATTGCCAAAGCCTATACTAACTGTTGAATTGGAGGATGGAAATAAAATAACAATTGAAGGGGTGCGGGACGTAAATATAAGTGTCGGGGATGTCATCGAAGTAAACAGGAGAAAAAGGTTTATAACATCAGGCTTTGAGTATAAGTATAAGAAGGTTGTAAAGTAAGTGTCATCTAACAAGTCAATTAACCTTGACGCCAAACACGCCGCTGTGCGTCGTGTTTGGCGCAAGTTATTGTGCCGTTATGTGTGAAAGAACATGTAAAGCTCAATGAAAAACCGAATAAAGTTCGTCCGGGAAAACCGTGCGTTATGCACGCCGGGCGGCCGTGCAATAAACAGAGTGGCGGCTTCAGGCAGCAGCATGCAGGCCCGAGATGGTGAGCACCCTGGCATGAAAAAAGCCACAGTTTGTTGTCAGGTGCAAATCCGGTGGGTGCCATTGGGGTTTGGTGCCAATCCAGAGCATCGAACCGTTTACGGAGAGGCAGGTGCCATGTCGCACATAACAAGCCGCTCAAGTCCGCCCGCTTCGCGGGCTCAGACCGCAAACCTGCTACGCAGGTTTGCGGCCGCTTAGCTTGTCGTTATATTCATCTAGGGAGGCTCAATAGTGTCTACATGGTCTGATAAATTTCACAATCACCCATTTTTAGGTGTTTGGAGTCAGCTGATTGAGCTTTCACATGATGAGTCTCTAGTAAGTGATTTAGATGAGTCGTCAGTTCAAGATTTAGCACGATTAAATAAAGTACTTACTTATTTAGATGGGATGATCTCAAAGATCGATCCCGAATTATTTCCAATCTCTTTGCTAAATACGCTTCAGCAACAAGCTCAAGCTTGTTTTAATGAATTAAATGCGTTTAAGGGAAATGGAAATATTGCACATATTCAAAACGCAAACAATCATATTGATAGCATTCTTACGACACTGCATCAGACTCAAGCGTCTGTATTAGCCGTAAACAAGGAAAACGTTGGGAGCGCGATAAAGGCATACTCGAACACAATTGAATCCTACATTACTCAATTAAAAGAGCAGACAAGCGAGGCCATTGAAGAATTAACAGAAAGTATAAGCGTAATCAATCAACAGATTGAAGCGGAAAAAAGCAAGATTTCTCAGCTTGAAGCAGAAATATCGACAGTCGAACAAACCATCCAGCAGCAGACATCAGAGTTCAATACTCAATTTCAAGCTAGCGAAAAGGCGAGAACGGAAAAATTCGAAAATACCCATGAGAAGTATACTGCCAAATATGATGAGTTATTTTCGAATCTGTCTGAACGTGCCGCAAAGATAATTGAAGTGCTTGTTAAATTGCAAGATGACGCATCTAAGGTTTATGGGGTTACGATAAATACTCTACAAGCTGGAGCATATTCATCATATGCAAATGAAGAAAAAAGATCGGCAAATCGACTCCGTTTGATTGCGTCAGTATTAATGCTTGCTGGCGTTGCATTTCTCATTGTCCCGGAAATTATTCTTGCATTGGGGCCGGATAAGTACGTATTCATATGGGAAAAAGTGCTAGGACGGCTCCCGCTATCATTGGTTGTATTTGTTCCCGCGTTTTATTTTGCGCGTGAATCTAGCAGGCATCGTAATAACGAGGTTACGAATAGAAGGCGTCAACACATATTAACCACGCTTGATCCCTATATTGAATTGATGGATACAGATACGGCTCAAGAGCTGAAAGCTCATGTTGCGAAAACAATATTTTCAGAGGTTAAGGAAGATGGCAGCTCTAGTGTGGAAGCTAGCAACATTATTCCCCAATTGGCAAACTTAGCTAAACAAATTAAAAATTGAATATAACAAGGCAAATTCACGCGGATGTCAAAAAAGCGTCGCTCGTACCTCGCTCTGCTTTTTGCCGCCGGTGATTTGCAGCGTTAGATTTGCACGATTTCAATTAGCTATCCAAAGGATGAAATTGATTTGGGGCTGCAAATCTCTATTTTAGAGAGCGAAGATATTCCTTATTTTGTTCGTGGGCAGTATTTTGGCAGTCTATATCCCGGGCCACAAATTGCTTCATATAATGAACGAACAATCATGGTGCCAGAGAAATTTGCAGAAAGAGCGAGTGAATTACTATCGGAGTTTCAAGAAATAGAAAATAAGAATGTCCGGCCGTATTCTTTCATGTCACAAGTACGCATGATAATAGAATTTCTTGTTTTTTCTTGGTTTATTCCCGGTGGAAAGAAAGTGAAATCTAACAAGTAAATCAACGTTGACGCCATACACGCCGGATAGCGGCGTGTATGGCGCAAGTTATTTAATCGTTAGGGATTACAGAAGAGAGGATAAAAGATGACGCGGTACTGGGTAATGGCTCCTATCGAATCAAAACCAGCAGACCTGTTTGACATGGTCTGGCAATTCGATCTTGACCAAAACGTAATATCTATTGGCTGGAAAAAACTTGGCGACGTTACAGCTATGACCAAAGATGAGTTGGCTGAAGCCGTCTCAAAGACCTACCCCGATAAACCCTCCTCGACTAAGGGGCTGTACACAAATATGTTGTGGGCCTTCTACCACGAAATGCGGCCAGGTGACTATGTGATCGCAAGGAGAGGAAGGAAGACTCTGGCGGGGGTTGGCCAAATTACGGGCCAAGCTGTTTTCTCTCCCGGCAGAAATCCGCATGTTGAACATTCTGGATTTCTCGATGTTGCATGGCAGCCAGAGCCTCGCGACAAGTCATTTCCCAATATTGTATTTCCGATGCGTACGCTTTCCGAGTTCTCGGAAGAGCAGTTCCGGAGTGTGGTTGAGGGCAGTGGTCCACCCATTGCTCCATCTGAAGGCGAATCGGAAGTGGAAGATCCAAGCGAGTTCGTCTTGGAGAAGTATCTGGAAGACTTTATCGTCAGCAATTTCGATACAATCTTTAAGGGTCATCTCCGTATATTTGAGGACTCAGAGGGCAATGATGGTCAGCAGTATGCAACCGACATTGGTGCCATTGACATCCTGGCAACTGATGAGAGAACAAAATCATTTGTAGTGATCGAACTGAAGAAGGGGCGGTCTTCAGATCGTGTCGTGGGGCAAATTCTTCGCTATATGGGATGGGTCAAGCGAAACCTATGTGAAAACGGACAGCCCGTCAGAGGGCTTGTCATTTGTCACGACCATGACCAAAAACTGACATATGCCTTGGAGATGACAAACAACATTGATGTACGGTATTACAGTGTGTCATTCAAATTGAAAGAGCATCCCTAACAAGCGTATCCAGCGGACGCAAACTCCGCTGCGCTCCGTTTGCGCCGCACAGCTTGGTCGTTATCTTCGCCTGACCAACGTCACCCCATCCCCAATCGGCACCATCGCCATCTCCACCCGCTGATCTTCGTGCAATTTCCGGTTGAGCTTCCGAATCGCTTCGGTATCCGGGTCCGAGGCTCGCGGATCGGCGACGGCGCCGCCCCACAGTGTATTGTCGATGGCGATGAGGCCGCCTGATCTCACCAGACGCAGGCAGGCTTCGTAGTAGGTGTCGTAGCCGGTCTTGTCGGCGTCGATGAAGGCGAAGTCGTAGGCCCCGGCCTGGCCGCTTTCCTGGAATGTTTGCAGGGTGTCGCGGGCATCGCCCAGGTACAGGGTAATGCGGTCGGAGATGCCGGCTTTTTGCCAGTAGCGACGGGCCAGGTCGGTCCATTCCCGGTTGCGGTCGCAGGTGACAACCTGGCCGTTTTCGGGCAGGGCGCTGGCGAGCCAGAGGGTGCTGTAGCCGGTGAAGGTGCCGATCTCGAGCACGCGCCGGGCGCCCATCAGCCGCAGCAGGAAGGCCATGAACTGGCCCTGTTCCGGGCTGATCTGCATCACGGCTTCGGGCAGGCGGGCGGTGGCGGCGCGCAGTTCGGCCAGCACGGGAGGTTCGCGCAGGCTGTGTTCGCGCAGGTAGGCGAGCAGTTCCGGGGTGAGGTTCAGGGTCTGGTTGGCCATGGGGGGATTATACGGGGAACCGGGCGAGGGGGATCAGGGCTGGCACGGAATCTGCAGTATTGCGGGCATGCAGACTGCCATCCCCAACCTTGCCACTGCTTCGCCGCCCGAGAGCTACACGGATTTCGGTGGGCTGGCCGATCTGCGCCGGCAGGCGCAGGCCGACCCGGAGAAGGCGCTGGCGGGGGTCGCCCGCCAGTTCGAGAGCCTGTTCATCAAGATGATGCTCAAGAGCATGCGCGAGGCGAGTTTCGGAGATCCCTATTTCGACAGTTCCCGGCAGGAACTGTACCGGGACATGTTCGACAACCAGATCAGCCTGGACATGGCCAAGGGCCAGGGGATCGGGCTGGCCGAGGCGCTGATGCGGCAGTTGCGGCGCTATCTGCCGCCTGCGTCCGACAAGTCGCAGGGCGGTACGGCCGCGGCGACCGGATCCGGCGAGTTCACCTGGCGGCCCACGGCGCCACTGGTGCCCCGGCATGTGCCCGAACCGGTGTCCGAACCGGCAGTGGCGGAGACGGAGGAGACCGAAGCGGCCGCCACGACAGGCATTGCGGCGGCAAGCGCTCGCCGGGAGCCGGGTGAGGATTTGCCGGCCTTTGCCGATCCGGCGGACTTCGTGCGGCGGCTCTGGCCCCATGCGGAGCAGGCCGGCCGGGAGCTGGGCGTTTCGCCCCGGGCGCTGCTTGCCCAGGCGGCGCTCGAGACCGGCTGGGGCAGGCACATCAGCCGGGATGCCGAGGGCCGCTCCAGCCACAACCTGTTCAACATCAAGGCCGACGGGCGCTGGCAGGGGCCGTCGGTCACGGTGCGTACGCTCGAGTTTCGCAATGGCCTGCCGCAGCAGGAGACGGCCCGCTTTCGGGCCTACGATTCCTTCGCCGACAGCTTCCGGGACTATGTGCAGTTCCTGCGCGGCAGTCCGCGCTACCGGCAGGCGCTGGAGCGGGCCAACGATCCGGAGGCCTTCGTGAGCGAGTTGCAGGCCGCCGGCTATGCCACCGATCCGCGCTATGCCGACAAGATCATCGACATCCTGCGTCGCGATACCCTGCAGACGGCGGCCCTGGATGTAGACGAGGTGATGCGCCATGGCGGGTGACATCCTCGGGATCAGCACCTCCGGCGCGCTGGCGGCCCAGCGGGCGCTGTCCACCACCGGACACAACATCGCCAACGCCAATACGGAGGGCTATTCCCGCCAGCGGGTGGAGCTGGACGCCCGGCCGCCGCAGATGAAGGGCAACGGGGCCGTGGGGACCGGGGTGCAGGTGAGCAACGTGCGCCGCATGTATGACGACTTCGTGACCCGTGAAGTGCGGGACAACACCTCGGTCAGCTCGGAACTCGACACCCATTACCACTACACCAGCCAGGTGGACAATCTGTTGGCCGATCCCAAGGCCGGCATGGCGCCGGCCATCCAGAGCTTCTTCGCCGCGGTCAATGGCGTGGCGGACGATCCCCAGTCCACTTCAGCCCGCCAGGTGCTGGTAAGCGAGGCCCGTTCGCTGGCCGATCGCTTCGACTATCTGAACAACCGTTTTGCCTCCCTGCGCGAGGGGGTGAGTGCCGACATGAAATCCACGGTGACCCGGATCAACGATCTGGCCTCGGCCATTGCGCGGGTCAACGACATGATCGTCAAGGCCCGGGAGGTGGGCGGCCGGCAGCCCAACGACCTGCTGGACCAGCGGGACGGCCTGATCCGTGATCTGTCGCGCCTGGTGTCGGTGCGGGTGATGGAGCAGGACGACGGCCGGGTCAACGTGTTCGTGGGCAACGGCCAGGGCCTGGTGATCGGCTCCGAGCATGCGAAACTGGAAGTCCAGGTGAGCCGTTTCGACCCGGACGAGAGCGAGATCGCCTTCATCGGCAATGGTGCCTCGTCCATCGTCACCCGCTTCCTCACCGGCGGGCACCTGGGCGGGTTGCTGGACTTCCGCCGCCAGATCCTCGATTCGGCCCAGAACGAGCTGGGCCGGATCGCCATCGGCATGGCCGAGACCTTTAACGCCCAGCACCACAAGGGCATGGATCTGCACAGCCGCCTCGGCGGCGACTTCTTCGCGCCGCTGGCGAAGATCTCGCCCAAGGTGCTGCCCCATTTCGATAATGGCGGCGACACCATCCTGGGCGCCGAGATCACCGACATCGACAAGCTCACCACCAGCGATTACACCCTGAGCTTTACCCGTGGCCAGTACCGGCTGGTGCGCAACAGCGACGAGGCCCTGATCGGCACCTGGGACACGTTGCCGGCGGAAGTGGAGAGCGAGGGCTTCCGCCTGTTCGTCGAGAGCGGCTCCCGCATCGAGGAGGGCGACAAGTTCATCATTCGGCCGACGCGGGCCGGGGCCGAGAATTTCCGGCCGGTGCTCGACGACGTTTCCCAGATCGCCGCGGCCAGCCCCCTGCGGACCGAGGCGGCCATCGACAACATCGGCGACGGGGCGATTGGTCCGGCGGAAGTGGTGGACGTGAACAATCCGGTCTTCGATCACGCCAGCGATACTCTCAAGCCGCCCTTCGTGATCCGTTTCCTCGACGAGACCCATTTCGAGGTGCTGGACAATACCGGCGAGCCCATCCGCTTCCGCACCGCGGCAGTGCCGCCGGCGCCGGGGATCACCACCGATGCCGAGGGCAATGCCGTCCCCGCACCGCCGCCGACCGATCCCGGGGCGCCGGCCCTGACCACGGTGTTGAGCTACGACCCCAGGACCGGCACCGACGTTTTCCCCACGCCCGGCGGCGACGATTTCGGCTTCCGGGTGCGGATCACCGGCAATCCGAAGGCCGGGGATCGCTTCCGTATCGACTTCAATACCGACGGCACCGGCGACAACCGCAACGCCCTGGCCCTGTCGGATCTGCAGGCCGCGCCGGTGCTGGCCAACGGCACCACCAGTTACACGGAAGCCTACTCCCAGCTCGTGTCCCGGGTGGGCAGCAAGACCCACGAGCTGGACGTGAACGGCAAGGCCCAGAAACTGCTGCTACAGCAGTCGGAGGAGCGGGCCAGCGAAATCGGCGGGGTGAACCTGGACGAGGAGGCGGCCAACCTGGTGCGTTACCAGAACCTCTACCAGGCCAACGCCCAGGTGATCTCCGTGGCCAACAAGATGCTCGAAACCCTGATGAACGCCTTCCGGTAAACCGTCATGCGCATTTCCAGTCATCAGGCCCAGCAGGTGGCCATCGATGCCATGCTCGAGCAGCAGGAGAAGCTCAGCCACGTGCAGAAGCAGGTGGCCACCGGTCGCAAGATCTTCAAGCCCTCGGACGATCCGGTGGCGGCGGCCAAGATCGTCAAGTTGCACGACATTCTCGGCACCAACAAGCAATATCAGGACAACATCGCCGCGGCCCGCGCGCGGCTGAACCTCGAGGAAGGGGTGCTGACCAATGTCACCACCGTGCTGCAGCGGGTGCGCGAGCTGGCGGTGATGGCCAACAACGACACCCAGACCAACGAGAGCCGTGCTTCCATCGCCGAAGAGGTGGATCAGTTGCGGGAGGAGCTGGTGGGGCTCGCCAACTCCATGGACAGCACGGGCGAGTTCCTGTTCGCCGGCGCGCGCAGCCGTTTTCGGCCCTTCACCCGCAACGAGTTCGGCGAATACGACTATCACGGCGATGACGGCCAGCGCCATCTGCAGATTGGCCCCCGGCGCCAGATCGCCACCGGGGATTCGGGCACCACCGTGTTTCGCAACATCCGCGACGGCAACGGCGACTTCACCATTCTCGACCACCCCGACAACCGGGGCTCGGGGATCGCCGATCCCGGCAACATCGTCGGCGCCTACGATCAGCGCACCTACGCCATCGTCTTCGAGACGGTCGATCCGGCCCAGCAGGGCGGCGAGGGCGAGCCCTACCTCAGCTTTTCCGTGATCGACGATCAGGGCAACACGATCCGGCCTGCCGGCACGCCTTTTACGCCCAAGGCGGCGATCCAGTTCGCCGGCATCGTCACCAGCATCGACGGCAAGCCCGAAGCCGGCGACATCTTCGTGATCCGGCCCAGCTACCGCCAGGACATGTTCACCACCGTGCAGCAACTGGCCGAGGCACTGCGCGAGCCCCGCGGCGACGAGCCTTCCCGAGCCAAGCTCCACAACACCGTGAACCGGGTCATCGCCGGGCTGGATCAGGCCCTGGGCAACGTGCTCGACGTGCGCGCCGACGTGGGCGCCCGGCTCAATGCCCTGGACGGCCAGGAATCCATCAACGAAGGCTATTCCCTGCAGGTGAAGGAAGTGTTGTCGGACGTGGAGGATCTGGACTATGCCAAGGCCGTGGCCGAACTCAACCTCAAGCTCACCGGCCTCGAGGCCTCCCAGAAGGCCTTCACGCGCGTGCAGGGCATCTCGCTGTTCAACTATATTTGAGGGGCAGAGGAAAGAGACAGGATACAAGAGACAAGAATTCCTGCCCTGCTGATCCTCCGTCTTCTTTTTCCCTTCCCTTGGATTTATCTTTCCTGAAATTCCTCTTTTTTCAAGTATTTGCGCAACGGCCAAATTTTGCCGCCCGAGGTATAAAGCTTCCCCTTTCCGGGACGCTAGTGTTCCCGGGAGCGGTGAATATATCGGGTTTCCGATGTATATCCGCTAGAGATGAAAGACTGCAACCGTCCCGCCGGGTCGCTTGCAGGGCAGAACAGGAGAGTGCGTTATGCCTCAGGTAATCAACACCAACATCATGTCGCTGAACTCGCAGCGTAACCTGAACAAGTCCCAGGAAGCCTTGCAGACTTCCCTGCAGCGGCTGTCTTCGGGCCTGCGCATCAACAGCGCCAAGGACGACGCGGCGGGTCTGGCGATTTCCGAGCGCTTCACCGCGCAGATCCGCGGCCTGAACCAGGCCGTGCGCAACGCCAACGACGGCATTTCCCTGGCCCAGACGGCCGAGGGGGCGCTGTCCGAGGCCGGCAACATCCTCCAGCGGATCCGTGAGCTGGCCGTCCAGTCGGCCAACGCCACCAACTCCGCTTCGGATCGCCAGGCGCTGCAGGCGGAAGTGGGCCAGCTGGTCTCCGAGCTGGATCGCATCGCCACCTCCACAGAGTTCAACGGCCAGAAGCTGCTCGACGGCACCTTCGGCGCGGCCGTGTTCCAGGTGGGCGCGAACGCCAACCAGACCATTCAGACCACCACCGCCAACTTCCGCACCAGCCAGTACGGCAACTACCGCGTGGAAGGTACGGCGACCAGCGCCGACAGCACCAACCGGGTTGCCGGGGGCAGCCTGACCGTGGCCGGTTCGCTGGGCACGCAGACCTTCGAGATCCAGGCCGGCGAGAGCGCCAAGAAGATCGCCGAGATGGTCAATGCCAAGGCGGATACGACCGGCGTCAAGGCGTATGCCACCACGGAGCAGAAGATCAGTTTCGATCAGCCTGGCGCCTACGTGCTGAGCGTTCAGTCCGAGAATGCCAAGCCGCAGGAGATCTCGTTCACCATTGACGGCACGGAAGGGATCGACGGTCTGTCCGGCGCGGTCACGGCGTTCAATGACGTGGCTTCCAAGACCGGCGTCACCGCCCGGGTGAGCGACGATGGCAAGAGTATCGTACTCATGAACGCCAGTGGGGAAGATATCACCCTGAGCATTGCCGGCGGAAACACCAACTCGGGCAACATCCAGGTCGGCAACACCGTGCTCGGTGGTGGCGGCGAAGACGGTGGCGGCTCCGATGTGGCCTACATCACCGGTCAGGTGGTCTTCGACTCCGACAAGTCCTTCTCCGTCTCCGGCGACGTGGGACAGGTGGTCGATGCCGCGACCGTGGCCTCCGAGCTCAACTCGGTGGCCGAGCTGGACATCAGCTCCGTGGATGGGGCCAACCTGGCACTGGCCACCGTGGATGCCGCCCTGGCCAAGGTGAACAACCAGCGGGCCAAGTTCGGTGCCATCCAGAGCCGCTTCGGATCCACCATCGCCAACCTGTCGACCAACTCCGAGAACCTCTCGGCCGCCCGGTCGCGGATCCGCGATGCCGACTTCGCGGCAGAGACCGCCGAACTGACCCGCGCGCAGATCCTGCAGCAGGCCGGCACGGCAATGCTGGCCCAGGCGAATGCGATGCCCCAGAACGTACTAAGCTTGTTGAAGTAAGCCATGACGGTGACACGGTGGCCCGCCCCAGCCGAGAACGGCCAAGGCGGATCGCCCCGACGACAAGCGAGGTGACGTTATGGCAGCACAGAGCATCGCCAATGTGACACTGCTGGCGGGTACTGTCGAAACCCGCAGTACCGGCGATTCCGGTGGCACAACGGCCATCACCCGGCAAGGGATTGCCGCGGCTGCCGTCGAGGTGGAAGCCTCGGAATCCGTCAGCCAGGAGACGCTCCAGGAAGCCGTCAGCCAGCTTCAGGCCTTCGTGCAGAAGCAGCAGCGGGAAATGGACTTCAGCGTGGATGACGACACGGGACGGTTCGTGGTCCGCGTCTATGACCGGGAAACCAAGGAGCTCATACGCCAGATCCCCTCGGAAGAGATGCTGGCCATCTCCCGGCACATCGCCGCGGCCCTGGAAGGCCAGGAGGAAGCCAAGGGATTTCTCATCGAGCTGAAGGCGTAAAAGGTGGTATCGGATTTGCATACAGGGGGCCATGGAGGGAGACAGGGCGGCCGGCAGGGATGCCGGTATTGCCGCCTCCCGTATGCAAAGCCGCCACCATCGAGGTAGGACATGCCCGCCATTCCATCCACAGGCAACGGTTCCGGACTCAATGTGCCCGAGCTGGTGGACAAACTGGTGTCGGCAGAAGGCGCCCCCGTCACGGCACGGCTCGATCGCAAGGAAGCGAAGGTCCAGGAGGGACTGACCGCGATGGGCGCATTCAAGGGAGCGGTATCCGGGTTGCAGGCCACCCTCGGTGGCCTGGCCCGTCCGGATACCTTCGCCCACATGCGCATCGACGTGGACAACGAGGATGCGCTCACCGCCACGGCCACGGCCCAGGCCCGAGCCGGGCGTTACGAGGTGGAAATCGTGCAACTTGCCCAGGCACAACGACTGGCCAGCGACCCCGTCGACTCGGACGTGGCCCCGCTGGGAACGGGCACCCTGACCATTCAGCTTGGCCATGTCGATCCCGACAGCGGCCGGTTTCACATTCAATCCGAACAGACACCGAAAACCCTGCGCATCGACGCCGCCGACGGTTCGCTGCGCGGCATCGCCGAGGCCATCAACCGGGCCGATGCGGGTGTGCGCGCCTCGGTGGTCAACGACGGCAGCGGCTACCGTCTGCTGATTTCCTCGGCCCTGGCCGGAGAGGACGGCAGCGTGCGCCTGCTGGTGGACGACGACGATGGCGACAGCACCGATCGCCAGGGTCTGTCCTTTCTGCTGCACGACCCCGCCACCTCCGGCGGGGTCGATGCCAATGGCCAGCCGCTGCCGGGAGGCGTCAGCCATTTGCAGGAACTGGTGGCGGCCCAGGATGCGCTGCTGCGCATCGACGGGCTGAGCATCCGCCGTTCCGGCAACACCATCGACGATGCCATCGAAGGGGTGAGCCTCACCCTGCAGCCGGGCAGCGAAGGGAAAGCGGTAAGCCTGCAGGTGGCGCCGGACACCGAGCAGGTCGTCGGCAGCGTGCGTGACTTCGTGGCCAAGTACAACGAGCTGATGCAGATGGTCAACCAGCTCACCGGCTACGATCCGGAGAGCCGCACTGCCGGCCCCCTGAGCGGCGATGCGGCGGTGCGCGGCATCGCCCAGCAGTTGCGCAATCTGATCGGCCAGGATTTCAGTGAAGTCAACGATACCTGGACCTCGCTGGCCAGTATCGGCATCGAGACCCAGCGCGACGGCACCCTCAGCCTCGACGAAACCCGTCTGCAGCAGGCCGTCGAGGACGATCTGCAGGAAGTGTCGCGGTTGTTCGCCGTGGCGGGCGAGGCCAGCGATCCGCTGGTGGACTATCGTGGCTACGGCGAGGCCACCCGTCCCGGGCGCTATGCCCTGACCATCGATCGCCTGCCTTTGGCGGGCGAGCTGGGCGGCGCGCCGGTCACCGGCCCGTTCGGACTGGCCCAGGATGCCACGTTTCGCATCGCCATCGACGGCGTGCAAAGCGGCATCCTCACCCTGGCGGCGGGCCAGTTCGCGTCGCTGCCGGCGCTGGCCGATGCCCTTCAGTCCGCGATTCAGGCCGATCCCGTCCTGGGCAAGGCCGGGGTGGCGGCGAAAGTGGGGGTGGAAGGGGACCGGCTGGTGATCCAGTCGGCGAAGGTGGGTCGCGGCTCGCAGGTCGAGATCGTCGCCATCGATCCGCTGCTGGGTGAACTGACCGGCCTTGCTGCCGGCACCGGGCGGGCAGGCCAGGACGTGGCCGGCCGCTTCAATGGCGTGCCGGGCGAAGGCCACGACCGGATCCTGGTGGGGACCGGCGATGCGCAGGGACTGGAAGTGGCCATCCACGGCGGCAGCACCGGACCGCGGGGCGTGGTGAATTTCTCCAACGGCATTGCCGCGCAGATGGAGAAACTGATCACCGGCTATCTGGATCCGGATGGCCTGTTCGATGCGCGGCAGGAAGGTTATGACGCCCGCCTGCGTGACATTCAGCAACAACGTGACCAACTGGCGCGACGGCTGTCACAGGCCGAGGAGCGTTACACGCGCAAGTTCTCCGCCCTCGACGCCACCCTCAGCCAGATGCGCAGCACCAGCGAACGGCTGGCCCGGGAACTCGACGGGCTGCCGGGCGCGCGCAAGAGCAAGTAGGTTCTCCGTTCACCGGCGGGGAAGACGTGATGACACACCGCAAGCAGAGGAGCAACAGCATGAACATGGCGAAGCTGCACAGTGCAGTTCAGGAATACACCCGCGTGGGCGTGGCCAGTGGCGTGGCGGCGGCCGATCCCCATCGCCTGATCCAGATGCTGATGGATGGCGCCCAGGAGAAGATCGCCATCGCCAAGGGGCACATGGAACGGGGCGACATCGCCCGCAAGGGCGGCCACATCAGCTGGGCCATCTCCATCATCGACGGCCTGCGGGCCAGCCTCGACGTGGAGAAGGGCGGCGAGATCGCCCAGAACCTCGACGATCTCTACGACTACATGACCCGCCGCCTGGCCCGGGCCAACATCGAGAACAATCCCGACATGCTCGACGAGGTGGCGTCCCTGCTGCGCTCCATCAAGTCGGCCTGGGACGAACTGCCGGGCATCACCGATGACTCGGCCTGATGCCGTCGCAGTGGATCACCTGGATTGCGATCGGCATGCCGAGGTGCTGTGCAGCCTGACCCGGCGCATGCTCACCGCCGCGCGGCAGGACGACTGGACGACGGTGAGCCGGCTCGAAAACACCCGGCAACGGGTGCTCGACGAACTGCTGGCCCATCCCCGCTTTCGTGATCGCCTGCCGGCGCTGGCCGACCGTCTCAACGCGGTGCTGGCCATGAGCCGGGAGTGCATCCTGCTCGGCGAACAGTCCCGGCAGAGCACCACCGTGCAACTGCTCACCCTGCAGCGCGGCCGGCACATGTCCCGCGCCTATCTGCAGAATCCGGTCCGGCCGTGAATCCCGGCGGGGACGACCACCGCGGCCTGCACGTCTCGCTGCGCGTCCCCCTGGCGTGGCGCGCAATGAGCGCGGGCGAGGCGGACGGGATCCTGCAACGCACGGCCATGGTTCTGCAGTTGCTCAATCTTCAGGGCGAGAGCAGTCCGCTGCCCGAAGCGGGCGAAGAGGCCAGGCAGGCTTGGCGGCATCTGGATCGCAAGCTCGATGTCATCATCGCCATGCTGGGCCTGCTGCTGGCGCAGGGTGGCGAAGGGGGGGAGGTGGTGCCGAGCCGGCTCGATCCCCGGGGCATCGAATGGGCGGCCCGGACGGGGCCGGAAGCGGGTCGGCCCGTGGTGGTGCGCCTGCAGCTCCCGGGCGCGCCGGCGCTGGAACTGCCGGGCACGGCGCAACCTGCCGCCGACGGCCGGTGGCGGGTGGCCTTCGACGCCTGGCCCGAAGCGGTCGCCGAGCAACTGGAGAAATGGATCTTCCGCCAGCACCGCCAGGCCGTGGCCCGCGCCCGGCAGAAGACGCCGCCGTCCTGAACCTCGCAAGCGCTTCGATCTGCCTCCCCCTGCCACGCCATTCAACGCAATACGCCCCATCAGACAATGATACGAATCGCCACGGAAACGGCGGCTCCGCTGCGCTTGAGCCACCCTACATCTGATGCACGTTCAAACCCTGTTCGTGTTTCTTGCCCACAAAACCATCACGGCTTTGAGGCGCCCAATCTGTAACCATTGTTACATTTCCCGCCTGACAAAGATTTAGGTAAAGAAATTCCGCGCGTGTCCGATTTTTGACAGGGCAAGGGCCGGGGCGATAGTATCGAGACGAAGAGATGGTCTCCCCCGCCGTCGTCCCGCACCTGTCACCTGCGCCAGCGGTGCTCGGGTGAGCCGGGTTCTCCCTACGCGAACGGAATTTTTTTCAGATGGCACCCATGGACAAGACACTCTCCGATCGAAACGTCCTGATCATCGACGACAATCCCGAACAGCGGGAAGCCCTCCGGCAGATTTTCGAATTCGTGGACTACGGCGAGGTGGACACCGCCACCCACGGGGAATGGCGCGACCGGCTCGCGGCGCCCGATCAGTATGAACTGGTGGTCAGCGGCTGCCTGCAGGACGAGGCGGCCACCCGGGAGGCGGTCAAGGCCCTGCGCGATGCCCTGGCGCCCGAGGTGCCGATCCTGCTCATCTGCCAGCGGGATGCGCCCCATCCGGTCAGCGCCGCCCTGTCCCGGCTCATCACCGGCGTCATCGAACAGCCGGTGCGCTACCGGCAGTTCCAGCACGTGCTGCGGCAGGCCGACATCCACCGCCGCCAGACCCTGCGCCCCGGCAGCGGCACCCAGACCCTGTTCCGCTCGCTGGTGGGCAACAGCACAAGCATCCAGGTGGTGCGCAAGCTGATCGAGCAGGTGGCCAACACCGGCGCCAACGTGCTCATCACCGGCGAGTCGGGCACCGGCAAGGAAGTGGTGGCCCGCAATCTGCACTACAACTCCTCGCGGCGCGACAAGCCCTTCGTGCCGGTCAACTGCGGCGCCATCCCGCCGGATCTGCTGGAGAGCGAGCTGTTCGGGCACGAGAAGGGCGCCTTCACCGGCGCCATCAGCAGCCGTCAGGGCCGTTTCGAAATGGCCCAGGGCGGCACTCTGTTCCTCGACGAGATCGGCGACATGCCCCTGGCCATGCAGGTCAAGCTGTTGCGGGTGATCCAGGAGCGGGTTTTCGAGCGGGTCGGCAGCAACAAGAGCATCCAGACCGACGTGCGGATCATCGCCGCCACCCACCGGGATCTGGAAAAGGAGATTGCCGAGGGGCGTTTCCGCGAGGATCTGTTCTACCGCCTCAACGTCTTCCCCATCGAGATGCCTCCCCTGCGCGAGCGCGCCGAGGATATCCCGCTGCTCATCGACGAGCTGATCACCCGCATGGAACACGAAGGCCGTGGCAGCGTGCGCCTGACCCCGGCCGCGGTGGCGGCCCTGCAGCAGCACAAGTGGCTCGGCAACGTGCGCGAGCTGGCCAACCTGATCGAACGGCTGATCATCATGTTCCCCAACGGCGTGGTGGACGTGCGCGACCTGCCGGAAAAATACCGCAAGGACTTCAACCTCGACGAGCTGCCCACGGTGGAGCCGGAACCGCCGGCCAGCGGACCCACGGTGGTGGATCTCAATGCGCCCGTGCGCCTGCCGGACGAAGGCATCGATCTGAAGGAGCACATGCTGCAGCTCGAGTCCTCCCTGATCAAGCAGGCCCTGGACGAGGCCAATGGGGTGGTGGCCCATGCCGCCCGGCGGCTCAACATGCGCCGCACCACCCTCGTCGAAAAGATGCGCAAGTACGGCCTGCAACGGGCCGAAAAGGTGTCGTAATCTTGACTCTTTCCCGCGCCCTCTCTCCAAGTCATTGAATCACAAGTAGTTCAAAATCAGGCACGCTTCTTGCTCCTGTCTCTCCGACGTCAAGGGGAGACACATGAACGAGAACGCGATACCCACCGCAGGACTGGACCGGCAAGGCCTGGAAGACGCCTTCCGCCTGTTCAACCGGCTCTCGCAGCAACTGACCGATTCCTACCAGCAGCTCGAAGGCCGGGTGGCCGAGCTCAGCGCCGAGCTGGCCGCGGCCCGCGATGCGCGCATGCGCGAGCTGACCGAGAAGGAACGCCTGGCGGCGCGCCTCGAAGGGCTGCTGCAGGCCCTGCCCGGTGGCGTGGTTGTGCTCGACGGAGAAGGCGTCGTGCAGGAATGCAATCCTGCGGCGGTGGATCTGCTGGGCGAGCCCCTGCGGCATCGCGCCTGGAGCGAGATCATCGCCCGCACCTTCGCCCCCCGCGCCGACGACGGCCACGAAATCTCCCTGGCCGACGGCCGCCGTGTGAACCTCTCCACCTGTCCGCTCGGCGACGAGCCGGGCCAGATCATCCTGATCACCGACGTGACGGAAATGCGCCGCCTGCAGGATCGGCTGCATCACCAGCAACGGCTGGCCGCCATGGGCGAGACCGCCGCCTCCCTGGCCCATCAGATCCGCACGCCCCTGGCCTCTGCCCTGCTGCATGCCAGCCAGCTCAAGCGGCCGCGCCTCGCCGATGCCGACCGGCTGCGCATCGGCGAGCGGATCGTCGAACGCCTGCGCCATCTCGAGCAACTGGTCGACAACATGCTGCTCTACGCCCGCGGCGGCGAAACCGGCGAGGACCGTTTCACCACTACCGAGTTGTTCGAGGAACTGGCCCAGGTGCTCGAACCCCAGCTCCACAGCGCCCGCATCGAACGGGTCATCGACAATGCCTGTCCGCAAGCGCTTCTGCAGGGCAACCGGCAGATGCTGGTGAGCGCCCTGCTCAACCTGGGCATGAACGCCGTGCAGGCCATGGGTCGCGACGGCGTGCTGACGCTGCGGGCCTGTGCCGATGATGCGACGGTCTGCCTGCAGGTGAGTGACACCGGCCCCGGCATTCCGCCGGAACAGCAGGCGGCGGTGTTCGATCCCTTCTTCACCACCCGCCAGGAAGGCACGGGCCTTGGGCTGGCGGTGGTGGCGGCCGTGGTACGCAACCACCAGGGCCGCATCGAACTGGATTCGGTGCCGGGGCAGGGTTGCACCTTCCGTCTGTACCTGCCCCGGTGCCAGACCCGAACCCAGCCGGATGCCGATGGGGCACCGGCCGACATTTCCATCGCCGGCTGACCCGGCAAGCGAGAGGACGTGAGCATGCAAACCACCATCCTGGTCGTCGAAGACGACGCCGCCCTGAGCGAAGCCCTGGCAGAGACCCTGAGCCTGGCCGGTTACCGGGTGCACACGGCCGAGCATGGCCAGGCGGCCCTGCCGATCCTGGAGACGAATGCGATCTCGCTGATCGTCAGCGACATCAACATGCCGAAGATGGACGGCCAGGCCCTGCTGCGGCAGGTGCGCAAGGAGCATCCCGACATCCCCGTGGTGCTGATGACCGCCTATGGTTCCATCAGCCAGGCGGTGGACGCCATGCGCGAAGGGGCCGTGGACTATCTGGTCAAGCCCTTCGAGGCGGAAGTGCTGGTCAACATGGTCGGCCAGTACGTGCAGGACGAGGCCGACGGCCGCGAGATGGTGGCCGAGGACCCGGCCAGCCAGGAACTGGTACGCCTGGCCCGCCGCGTGGCCGAGAGCGACGCCACGGTGCTCATCACCGGCGAAAGCGGCGTGGGCAAGGAAGTGCTGGCGCGCTTCATCCACGGTCATTCGCCGCGGGCCGACGGCCCCTTCGTGGCCATCAACTGCGCGGCCATCCCCGAGAACATGCTCGAGGCCACCCTGTTCGGCTACGAGAAGGGCGCCTATACCGGCGCCTACAAGGCCAGCCCCGGCAAGTTCGAGCAGGCCCAGGGCGGCACCCTGCTCCTCGACGAGATCTCCGAGATGGATCTGGGCCTGCAGGCCAAGCTGCTGCGGGTGCTGCAGGAGCGGGAAGTGGAACGGCTCGGCGGCAGCAAGACCATCGAGCTCGACGTGCGGGTGCTGGCCACCTCCAACCGCGACATGAAGCAGGCGGTGGCCGAGGGCCGTTTCCGCGAAGATCTCTACTACCGCCTCAATGTCTTCCCGCTGCACATCCGGCCGCTGCGGGAACGGCCGGACGACATCGTGCCCATCGCCCGCAGCCTGTTGCAGAAACACGCGGCGCGGGCCGGGCGTCCCGGCCTGCAGCTCAGCGAGGCCGCCTGCGAACGTCTGCGCAGCCACGCCTGGCCGGGCAACATCCGCGAACTGGACAACGCCATGCAGCGGGCGCTGATTCTGGCCGGAGGCCGGACCGTCGACGTGGGCGATCTCCATTTCGAAGGGGAGACGGCACCCGCCCCGGCGGCTCCGGCTGCTGCCGCACCGAGCGAGACTTCCGGGGGCGGCCCGCTCAATTCGGATCTGCGCCAGCGGGAGTGGGAGGTGATCCTCAAGACCATCCGCGACGTCAACGGCAGCCGCAAGGCCACGGCCGAGCGGCTCGGGATCAGTCAGCGCACCCTGCGCTACAAGCTGGCGCGGATGCGCGAGGCGGGGATCCGGATCCCCGACCTGCGCGGCATGGAACCGGCATGAGCATCATCATCGTGGAGGGCGAACCATGAGCAATGCAACCATCAGTCCCGATGCCCTGCTGGCGCAGATGCGCGCCATGGCCGAGGCCGCCCAGGGCCAGCCGGCCAAACCGGCCGCGAGCGAAGGGACTCCGCAGGCCGATTTTGCCGATCTGCTCAAACAGTCCATCGAGAAGGTCAACATGACCCAGCAGGAAGCCGATCACCTCACCACGGCCTTCCAGAACGGCGATCCCAACGTGCAGCTTGCCGACGTGATGGTGGCCCTGCAGAAATCCAACGTTTCCTTCCAGGCCATGATCCAGGTGCGCAACAAGCTGGTGAACGCCTATCAGGAAATCATGAACATGCAGATCTGAGGCATGGCAAAGCGCACACACCACGCAACCATCGGGTAAGGCAACATGAGCGATGAACTGATCAAGGCCGGTGAGGCCACCGCCATGGAGCCGGCGGGTGCGGGTCCGGCACCGACACAGCCGCAGATCGGCGGCCCGGCCAGCCTGCAGGGCATGCTGGCCCTGCCGGTGGTGCGCCAGGTGGGGCTGCTGCTGGGGCTGGCGGCGAGCGTGGCCCTGGGGATCGCCGTGGTGCTGTGGTCCCAGTCACCCGACTACCGGATCCTGTATGCGGGCGTGGACGGCCGCGATGCCCAGCGCATGATCGAGGTGCTGGATGCCACCGGCATTCCCTACCGCCTGGATGCCGAGAGCGGCGCTCTGCTGGTGGCGGCCGATCGGCTCAACGATGCCCGGCTCAAGCTGGCCGCCGAGAACCTCACCCCGACCCAGGGCCAGGGCTTCGAGATCCTAGACAAGGACAACGGTTTCGGTTCCTCCACCTTCATGCAGTCGGTGCGCTACAAGCGCGCCCAGGAAGGCGAACTGGCACGCACCATCATGTCCATCAACGCGGTACAGACCGCCCGGGTGCATCTGGCGATTCCGAAGGATTCGGCCTTCGTGCGCAACCGGCGCAAGCCCAGTGCCTCCGTGATGGTCAAGCTGGCGCCCGGGCGCCGGCTTACGGCGGAACAGATCACGTCCATCGTCAACCTGGTGGCCGCCAGTGTACCCAACCTCACCGCCGAGGAAGTGACCCTGGTGGACGACAAGGGCCGCCTGCTGTCGTCCGGCGATCGGGACCGGGATCTGCTGCTCACCGCCAGCCAGTTCGACTACACCCGCAAGCTGGAGCAGACCTACGCCGAGCGCATCGAGAACATCCTGGGGCCACTGGTCGGCCTGCACGGCGTGCGCGCCACGGTGAATGCCGACATCGACTTCACCGTCACCGAGCAGACCCAGGAACACTTCAATCCCGATCTGCCGGCCATGCGCAGCGAGCAGCAGTTCGAGGAAAGCTCGAGCGGCGGCAACGTGGAAGGCGGAATTCCCGGTGCCCTGTCCAACACGCCGCCGGGGCCGGCGGCGGCGCCGGAGCAGGCGACCAATGGCAACGCCAACGGCGAGGCCCCCACCAAACCCGAACCGCCGAAGCGTTCCGTCAAGCGCACCACCCGCAATTTCGAACTGGACAAGACCATCAGTCACACCCGCCAGGCGCCGGGCCGGATCCGCAAGCTGTCGGTGGCCGTAGTGCTCGACGTGCCCACCACCACCGACGAGGAAGGCAAGGTCGTCCCCCAGCCCTATACACCGGAACAGTTGCAGCGCTTCACCGAGCTGGTGCGCGAGGCGGTGGGCTTCAATGCCCTGCGCGGAGACACGGTCAAGGTCATCAACGCGCCCTTCAATCTGCCACCGGCACCGGAGGTGCCCGAGGAGGCCATCTGGGAGAAGCCCTGGTTCGGCAGCGTGGTGCGCCAGGTGCTCGCGGGCCTGCTGGTGCTGGGGCTGCTGTTCGGCGTGCTGCGTCCGGTCATGCGCTCCCTGGCCAAGCCCCAGGTGCGTTACGTGACCGAAACCGGCGAGGAGATCCCCGAGGACCAGCTCACCCTCAGTCACGACGGGACAGCGGCTGCCGCCGGGACAAGTCCGGGGCGCCTGCCCAAGCCTTCCACCTACGAGGACAACCTCAACATGGCCAAGCAGCTCGCCAGTCAGGAGCCCAAGCGGGTGGCCATGGTGGTGAAGGGCTGGCTGGAGGATGGCTGATGATGGTGTCGAATAACCATTGCGAATTCTCGAGCGCATTTTCGTTCAACATCTGGCACGCCCTTGAGTCCGGGGAGACGTTTCGTGACACGCCGTGAATACCTCCCTGCAGGCTCGACGGCCGCATCCCTGCGGCCGACGGGCACGAAACATCTCCCCGGACTCAAGGGCTCTGTATTTCTCTCAAACAGGGTTTCTGGAATTCGGAACGGAGATTCAGGAAAAGCGCAATCATGAGTGAATCGGCAGCCAATCCGAAGAAACTGACCGGCATCGAACGCTCGGCCATCCTGCTGATGACGCTCGGCGAGCAGGATGCGGCCGAAGTGCTCAAGCTGATGTCGCCCAAGGAGGTGCAGAAGGTGGGCGAGGCCATGGCCCAGCTCGGGGCGGTGGACCGGGAGACGGTGGACGCAGTGCTGGCCGAGTTCTGCGACAAGGTGGATGAGCAGACCGATCTGGGGATCGGCAACGAGGAATACCTGCGCAAGGTCCTGGTGGGCGCCCTGGGCGAAGACAAGGCCGGCAACATCATCGACCGGATTCTCATGGGCCACAATGCCAAGGGCCTGGAATCGCTCAAGTGGATGGAGCCGCGGGCGGTGGCCGACATCATCCGCCTCGAGCATCCGCAGATCATTGCCATCATCCTCTCCTATCTGGAAAGCGATCAGGCGGCGGAGATCCTCGGCTATCTGCCGGAGAACATGCGCGCCGATGTCCTGATCCGCATCGCCACCCTCGACGGCATCCAGCCCAGCGCCCTCAACGAGCTGGACGAGATGCTCGAGAAACAGTTCGCCGGCAATTCCGACAACATCAAGACCGCCGGCTTCGGCGGCGTGAAGACGGCGGCCAATCTGCTCAACTTCGTCGATTCCGCCCTCGAGCAGCAGATCATGGAGCAGATCAAGGAGAACGACGAGGAACTGGGCCAGAACATCCAGGATCTGATGTTCGTGTTCGACAATCTGGTGGACGTGGACGATCGCGGCATCCAGGCCCTGTTGCGCGAGATCTCCTCCGAGAACCTGATCGTGGCCCTCAAGGGCGCCGACGAGGCGGTGAAGGAAAAGATCCTCAAGAACATGTCCAAGCGCGCCGCCGAGATGCTGCGTGACGATCTGGAGGCCAAGGGCCCGGTGCGCCTGAGCGAAGTGGAAGCGGCGCAGAAGGAGATCCTGGCCGTGGCGCGGCGCATGGCCGAGGCGGGCGAGATCTCGCTGGGCGGAGGCGGCGATGAGTTCGTCTGATCATCCCGCGCCGGAACAGCTCAGCGCCTATGAACGCTGGGAACTGCCCAACGTGGGCGAAGAGCCGGAGGAGGAACTGCCGGCGCCGGTCACCGCCGAGGAGATCGAGGCGATCCAGCAGCAGGCCCGTGAAGAGGGTTTCGCCGAAGGCAGGGAAGCCGGTTTCGCCGCCGGCGTGGAAGAGGCCCGCGGCCTGATGGAGGCCCGGCTGGCCCAGTTCGACGCGGTGCTCTCCACCCTCACCGCGCCTCTCGAGGAACTGGACGAACAGGTGGTGGAGCAGATCGCCCATCTGGCCATGGCCGTGGCCCGGCACCTGGTGCGCCGCGAACTGCGCACCGATCCGGGCCAGGTGGTGGCGGTGGTGCGCGAGGCGCTCGCCGCGCTGCCGGTGGGCGCGCGCAAGGTCTGCGTCACCCTGCATCCCGACGACGCGGCCCTGGTGCGGGAGGCCCTGGCGGTCCACGACGAGGACGAGGACGCCCTGCGCTGGAAGATCGTCGAGGATCCGCTGCTGACCCGCGGCGGCTGCAAGGTGGAGGCGGAAGACTCGCGCATCGATGCCAGCGTCGAGAAACGCCTGAACCAGATCATCGTCACCGTGCTGGGCGGAGATCGGGCCGATGACTGAGCGGCCCGAAACCGAACGCAGCGAACGCTGGCGCCAGGCGCTGATCGATCTGGAGGCCCGCCTGCAACACGTGCCGGAACTGGTGGTGGAAGGGCGCCTCGAGCGCATGGTGGGCATGACCTTCGAGGCCGTGGGCTGCGAAGCGGTGATCGGCGCCCGTTGCCTCGTGGAAGCGGGGGAGGGTCGGGACATCGAAGCGGAAGTGGTGGGCTTCGACGGCAACCGGCTGTTTCTCATGCCCACCGGCAACGTGCAGGGCATCCGGCCCAACGCCCGGGTCACGCCCACCCAGCGGCTCTACGAAGCCGCGGTGGGCGAAGCCCTGCTGGGGCGGGTCATCGACGGCACCGGCCGGCCGCTCGACGGGCAAGGGCCGCTGCACCTGGAGGAACGCATCCCTCTCAGCGGGCGGCCCATCAACCCCATGGAACGGGCCCCGATCCGCGAGCCGCTCGACGTGGGCGTGCGCGCCATCAACGCCCTGCTTAGTGTCGGCCGGGGGCAACGCATGGGCCTGTTCGCCGGCAGCGGCGTGGGCAAGAGCGTGTTGCTCGGCATGATGACCCGTTACACCACCGCCGACGTGATCGTGGTGGGACTCATCGGCGAACGCGGCCGCGAGGTCAAGGAATTCATCGAGAACATCCTGGGCGAGGAAGGCATGCAGCGGGCGGTGGTGGTGGCCGTGCCCGCGGATCAACCGCCGGTGATGCGCATGCACGGGGCCTACCAGGCCACCGCCATCGCCGAATATTTCCGCGATCAGGGCCGTCAGGTGCTGCTGCTGATGGATTCCCTCACCCGTTTCGCCCAGGCCCAGCGCGAAATCGCCCTGGCCATCGGCGAGCCGCCGGTCACCCGCGGCTACCCGCCCTCGGTGTTCGCCCGCCTGCCGCAACTGGTGGAGCGGGCCGGCAACGGCCCGCCCGGCGGCGGTTCGATCACGGCGTTCTACACGGTCCTCACCGAAGGCGACGATCAGCAGGACCCGGTGGCCGACGCCGCGCGGGCGATCCTCGACGGGCACGTGGTCCTGTCGCGGGAGCTGGCCGAGTCGGGCCACTATCCGGCCATCGACATCGAAGCCTCCATCAGCCGCACCCTCAACGAGATCGCCGAGCCCGAACACGTGGCCATGGTCCAGCAGTTCAAGCAGTGGTATTCCCTCTACCAGCAGAACCGCGATCTGATCACTGTCGGCGCCTACACCCCCGGCAGCGACAGCCGGGTGGACGAGGCCATCAACCGCTATCCCGAACTGGAACGTTTCCTGCGCCAGGATCTGAACGAAGCGGCCACCTGGGAAGACTGCCTGGCGGCGCTGCGCGCAGTGACGGGGCCGGCCTCCACCGCCTCGTCCTCCGCATCGTGATGGCACGCCTGGCCATGACTGAATGCACGAGGTGACCGATACGATGGCCCGCAAACCCCGCAGCCAGCGCTTCCAGCCCCTGCAAAAGCTGGTCGACCGCAAGGAAGAAACCGCGGCGAAACAGCTTGGCCTGGCCCGGCGCAAGCTGGCCGAGGCCGAGCAACGCCTGCTCGAGCTGCGCCGCTTTCGCGAGGAATACTGCCGCCAGCTTCAGCAAAGCGGCCAGCAGGGCCTCGACGGACGGCGCCTGCAATCCTTCCAGCAGTTCTTGAGCCAGCTCGATGTCGCCATCGGCCAGCAACAGGCACAGATCGAAAGCTGTCGCCTCGATTGCGAACGGGAAACCCGCCACTGGGAAAGCTGCCATCGCGAACAGCGCATCCTGCAAAAGACCGTGGAACGCTTCCGCAGCGAGGAACAACGGCGCACCCGCCGCCGCGAACAGAAACTCGAAGACGACCAGACCACCGGCCGCTATGCGCGGAAGCGAAAAGGCACGTAGCATGGATGGAGCGAAGCGGAGTCCGGGCTATGTATCTGACCGTTTTTGGATTTCACATGTGGTGAAATCCAGTAATCGCGGCGCACATTGCATTTCGTCCTGCATATAGGCTGTTTCAGCAGGGAATGGTGCCAAATTTATGCAACTGTCAGGTTATGAATGTCGTTCTGCATCTGGTACGTTTTTGGCATTGGGCAGATGTTCGATGACATGCCGTGGATACTTCCCTGTCGGCAGGCCTGATCCGTGGAAGGACAGCGTAGTGAATCCAGAGGGAGTCGCCGTGCTCGGTCTGCCCGCGCTGTATCAGGGTTGCCGTTCGCCGGTGAGAAGCGGTTATCATGCGGCGGTGGCACCGCTGGTGTCAGGCGCGTCTCGTCCAGCGGCGGCAGATCCCGGGGACGGGTGCTGTCGTAGGCCGTGGGGGCGTAGGTGACGGTCTTCATGCGGGCTTCACCTGCTGTTCGGCATACACCCAGCCGGGGACGGCCGGGTCCACCCTGTCGGGCTCGGCCGGCCGGGCCGCTTCCTCGCCCGGCAGGGGCCGCCATTCCCGCACCGTGTAGCCCGGATGCAGGCCCGCAGGGCTGGAATCCGGGGGTGACGCCGCGCCCCAGATTGCGCTGCAATGCAT